>Ga0082212_10009892_pt1 | contig 12253 bp, 9 predicted proteins | sample TergutNt197P3_FD_71548 | JGI IMG/M metagenome (GOLD analysis project Ga0082212, IMG submission 71548) | Neocapritermes taracua P3 segment gut microbial communities from Petit-Saut dam, French Guiana - Nt197 P3 | ecosystem: Host-associated > Arthropoda: Insects > Digestive system > Gut ... | reverse complement strand
TTCTTATCGAAGGTCACTTTGATGCCGCTGATCGCCGTCCACTGCGCGTAGAGCGTATGGTCCGCCGCGTTCTTTACGATGGTAGCATCAGTTACTTTGACTCCGCCTGTAGCCGCATTGAACCATCCGTCGAAGGTATAACCGGTCCTTGAGATACTCGCAAGATCGCCGTAGGCCGCGTCAAATGTCACTTCCTTGTCCGCGGGGCTCGGGCCTGTTACTAACGTATCGGTGGTGTTCTTGTTAAATGTTACTTCGATGCCGCTGATTGCTGTCCAGTGGGCATACACATCATGATCCGCAGCGTTCTTTACGATGGTAGCATCAGTTACTTCCACGCCGCCAACCGCCGCGCTAAACCATCCGTCAAAGGTGTAGCCTACTCTGGATATGCTGGCAAGGTCGCCGTAGGCCGCGTCGAAGGTCACTTTCTTGTTCGCCGGGCTCGGGCCTGTCACTAACGTATCGGTAGTATTCTTGTTGAAGGTCACTACGATACCGCTGACTGCTGTCCACTGCGCGTAGAGCGTGTGGTCTGCCGCGTTCTTAACGATGGTAGCGTCAGTTACTTTGACTCCGCCTGTAGCCGCGTTGAACCATCCGTCGAAGATATATCCTGTTCTTGATATGTCGGCAAGGTCGCCGTACTCCGCGTCAAATGCTACCGTCTTGCTCGCGGGCGTCGGGCCTGTTACCGCTGTATCGGTGGTGTTCTTATCGAAGGTCACCTTGATACCGCCTATCGCGCTCCAATGGGCGAACAATTCGTGGTTTCCGGCTGTCTTTACGATGGTCGCGTCAGTTACTTTCGTACCGCCTACCGCCGCGTTGAACCATCCGTCGAAGATATAACCGATCCTTGAGATGTCAGCGAGATCGCCGTAGGCCGCGTCGAAGGTCACTGCTTTGCTCGCCGGGCTCGGGCCTGTTACCGCCGCATCGGTGGTGTTCTTATTGAAAGTCACTGTATACCCGTTTGCCGTCCAATGCGCGTAGAGCGTATGGTCGCTCGCGTTCTTTACGATGGTCGCGCCCGTCACCTGGGTTCCGCCCGTAGCCGCGCTGAACCATCCGTCGAAGGTATAGCCTGTCCTTGAAATACTCGCGAGGTCGCCGTAGGCCGCGTCGAAGGTCACTTCCTTGTCCGCGGGGCTCGGGCCCGTTACCGCCGTATCGGTAGTGTTTTTGTCAAAGGTCACTTCGATGCCGCTGATCGCCGTCCACTGAGCGTAGAGCGTGTGGTCGTTCGCGTTCTTTACGATGGTCGCGCCCGTTACCTGGACTCCGCCTGACGCCGCGCTAAACCAGCCGTCAAAGGTATAGCCTACTCTGGATATGCTTGCGAGGTCGCCGTATGCCGCGTCAAAGGTCACTTTTTTGTCTGCGGGGCTCGGGCCTGTCACCAGCGTATCTGTCGTGTTCTTATCAAAGGTCACTTCGATGCCGCTGATCGCTGTCCACTGCGCGTAGAGAGTATGGTCCGCCGCGTTCTTGACGATAGTAGCATCAGTCACTTTCGCGCCGCCAACCGACGCGCTGAACCATCCGTCAAAGGTATAGCCTGTTCTGGAGATACCCGCGAGGTCGCCGTAGGCCGCGTCGAAGGTCACTGCTTTGCTCGCCGGGCTCGGGCCTGTTACCGCGTCGTCGGTGTTCTTATCGAAGGTCACCTTGATATTGCCGATCGCCGTCCAGTGAGCGTAAAGCGTATGATCTGCCGCGTTCTTCACGACGGTCGCGCTTGTTACCTGCACACCGCCTGTCGCCGCGTTGAACCATCCGTCGAAGGTATAACCTGTCCTTGATATGCTCGCGAGGTCGCCGTAGGCCGCGTCAAAGGTCACTGTCTTGCTGTCCGGCGTCGGGCCTGTTATCGCTGTATCGGTCGTGTTCTTGTCGAAGGTCACTTCGATGCCGCTGATCGCCGTCCACTGAGCGTACAGGGTGTGATCAGCCGCTGTCTTCACTATGGTAGCATCAGTCACTTTCGCGCCGCCTACCGCCGCCATGAACCAGCCGTCAAAGGTATAGCCTACTCTGGATATGCTAGCGAGGTCGCCGTAGGCCGCGTCGAAGGTCACTTCTTTGCTCGCCGGGCTCGGGCCTGTTACCGCCGTATCGATAGTATTCTTATTGAAGGTCACTGTATAATCGTTTGCCGTCCAATGCGCGTAGAGCGTATGGTCGCTCGCTTTCTTGACGATGGTCGCGCTTGTCACCTGGACGCCGCCCGCGGCAGCGTTGAACCATCCGCCGAATGTATAGCCGGGCCTTGAAATGCCCGCGAGGTCGCCGTAGGCCGCATCGTAGGTCACTTCTTTGCTCGCCGGCGTCGGGCCTGTTACCGCCGTATCCGTTGTATTCTTATCGAAGGTCACCTCGATGCCGCTGATCGCCGTCCATTGCGCGAACAGGCTGTGGTCTTCCGCGTTCTTTACGATGGTCGCGCCGGTCACTTTCGCACCGCCCGCGGCCGCTGAAAACCAACCGTCGAATATATAGCCGGTCCTGGATATGCTCGCCAGATCGCCGTAGGCCGCGTCAAAGGTCACCGTCTTGTTCGCCGGGCTCGGGCCTGTCACTATATCATCGGTATTCTTATCGAAGGTCACTTTGATGCCGCTGATCGCCGTCCACTGCGCGTAGAGCGTATGGTCCGCCGCGTTCTTTACGATGGTAGCATCAGTTACTTTGGCTCCGCCCGTAGCCGCGTTGAACCAGCCGTCGAAGATATATCCGGTCCTTGAAATGTCAGCCAGGTTGCCGTAGGCCGCGTCGAAAGTCACCGTCTTGCTCGCCGGGCTCGGGCCTGTTACCGCAGTATCGGTTGTATTCTTGTCAAAGGTCACCACATACTGCAGGGCCGACCATGTCGCGGTTACTGACACGTCTTCCGCGGGCATTTCGAATGTCGTGCTCGCGCTGTTCGCGTCATTAAAAACTACGTTTCCGTTATTTATCGTCCATCCGGCGAAGGCGTAGCCTGTGCGTACGCCCGCGTTGATTGTCACTATATCTTCGTAATTGTAGTCGCCCGCGCCCGGGACCGCCGCGTAGCTGCCGGTAACGGTCACTGTATAGTCTATAGCCGTCCACTGAGCGACAAGAACCACGCTTTGGGCAGGCATCACAAATGTATTGCCGGAAGTATAAGTATTGCCGCCATACAGCCAGCCGGCAAAATCATAACCTGTCTTCTCCGGCACGTCGCCGGCCACTGTTACCGTTTCGCCGTCAATATATCTGACAACGTCAATCGGATTGTCTATAGTACCGCCATTCAGGTCGTATGAAACCGTATAGGGTTTTTCATTGATGGTAAGAGCGCCGTTCACTATACCCGCCGGACCGAAAAGGCTCGTCACATTTTCTTCACCGTTGGCGTTAAAAACCGCGTCTTCCGAATGGTGGTCACCCTTGTACCAGATCGTGTATCCGGGAACGGGCGCGAGTGTCTGAGGATAAACGCCCGGGTCTGTACCGGAAGGGTCTGTCCCGCTGACGGAGCCGGCAAACCTGTATATTTCGTTGGCGCCGGCATACATCCCGGTGATAACCACTGAATACAGCGGGGTCGAGCCCACTGTACCGCTAAGTGTTTGCGCGGATCCTGTGAAATATGCCGCGCCGCTTGTCCCTGTTATAGTCCAGCCAAAATCCTGCGACTGCTGATAGTATAATTTCAGCACCAGGGCAGATCCGTTCAACAGACTGCCCGATTCGACCGACATGCCGCTGACATAGGTATAATCATATCCAAAAATATGTATTTGCTTGCCATAAACCGTCTGATTCATCGCGCCGGCGCCCGGTGTGGACGCGAATAGTGTCGCGGACGCCGGGTTGGAGGAATAAGTCCAGTGCTGGGTCGTGTACATATTGGTAAATGTCAAAATGGTGGTTGGTATGCTGAAGCCGGAATTTGACGCCGTTACTGTCAGCTGGCCGCTGCCGATATTACTAAGACTCTCCAGCGTATAATTAAGCTCAAATACCGCGTAAATGGGGGCTGCGCCGCCATTGCCGCTTGTATACCCGATTCTGGGCGCCGTCCGGCCGGCATAGGACAAACTCTGCGGGTCGCCGTTTTTGTGGCCCGCGTACACAAAGAAGAACAGAGACACGTTGCCGTTGTCGTCTACATGCAAATAAACGTAGTCAAGGGTCATCTGACCGTTGGTCGAAACCCCCGTAAATGAAAGATTTGAAGCGCCTGACGGCACTCCTTTACCCGGTTGCCAAAAACCCGGCTTGGCGAGCGCCGCGTTCCAGTTCGCGTTCGGAAGGGAAAACGGCTCTTCCTCCAGCGCCGTCAACTCATCCCCGAACGACATCAAGCCACCGATTCCCTGCTCATAAAAAAGATCAAAGGAAGCGCCGCTCTCCGTCACTTCAGCGCTTTCGGGTTCCGCGTAAGCAAGGTAATAGCCGTCTATCTCTTTCGCGTATGCCGTCGCTTTTGATGTTGTCCCCACTTCGGCGTCAAACGAAGTCGTGTCGATCGGCTCCCCACCCGCGTTTCCTTCCGCGTCCAACAGGTAATGGTTTACCGAAACCTGAGCTTTCACGCCTGCCTCGCTATCGCCTGACGAGCCTGACGAACCGGTCTCTTCCGTCGCCGGCGTCTGGGGGGCCTGCTCTGCCGCCGGCTCCGACTCTTCCGCGACGGGCTGCTCCTCGGCCGCTACCGTCTGCTCATCATCTTCTGTCGCGAAAACGTACGCGTACTCTTGCGGTAACACGTACGCTCCAAGCATAGATACCGCAAGAAGGATTGCGAGAAGCCTGTTCAACCGCTTGCTCATTATGCCTCTTACGCGATTCCATATCCTTGCCATCACTCTGTACCACCTTTCTTTTCTTCTTGTCCCCTACAATTCCTTACAGCCTTGAAATGCGTTTTCTTGAATACATACCTCGTATGTAGTGTTTAGGGTTATTGTTGCTCTTTTACCCTGTTTCCCCCGTTCTAAACACGCAAATCCAATATATTTTTCAACATTTTTCCTTTTGTATATATATAGTAGAGACAGCATAATAATTGACGCGATAACCACAATTTAATATCCATTTTTTACACCCGCCCATACAATCACATGTAAAATATAGTCACGATAACGGCAGTATTGAAAACCCATACTGTCTATAATCGTGATTGACCACCATCCCCAGACCACATCATAACACAAATCAAGCATTTTTTACTCGAAGCAAATCTGTACATGTTGATTACATATTGATTGCGCTGTGTTGACACAGAAAACAGCGAATCAGATATTTTCTCTTTTTGGTATAAGTTTTGGAATTAAAATAAATACCGCCGCGATCGACGCAAAGAAAACCGCCGGGAAAATGAGCGACCCTCGTAACCCTATGTGTTCGGCGGTAAAGCCCATCGCGCCGGGTACAGCGGCGGCGCCGATGCCTCCGCTCGCGACAAACACCGCGAAGACGGTACCTGTGTTTTTCCTGTATATCTCCGCGCCGTATGAAACGATCATACCCCATAGGCCCGAACAGGCGACGCCAAGCAGAACGATTACTATCCAAACGAACGCCTTGTTTTCCGCTACGCCCATAATGGCGCTGACAATCCCGGCCGCGAGCGCGAGCGCCATGATGAACTTGCGCAAATCGGCCTTTCTAAGCAGCTTTGCCACAACGAACCTGCTTATTGTCATCGCGATCCAAAAAACGGAGACGGCGGCGGCGGATTCTATCACTGTGAATCGCATGGCGCTCTCGACAAATTCCGACAGCCAGCCCCACGACCCCACCTCCGATCCGGTATACAAAAACATGCATAAGCAAATGAGTAAAAACTTTTTATCCCCGGCAAGATTTTTGATATCCACAAACTTTATTTTTTCGGCAAACGGCAGACGCGGGAATTTATTCACAACAAACCAAAGTGTAAGGGCGGCCAGAAAGAATCCCAACACCATGTATACAGCTCGCCATGATACGTTGTTTGAATAAGCTATACCGATAAGAATAGGACCGATAAACGCGCCTACTCCGTAAAAGACCTGCATCAAATTGATTTGATAGACCGCTTCTCCTTCGTCACAGATATCCGACAGAAGCGCGTTTGACATCGTCTCTATAATACCGAAGCCGCCGCCCAAAAACATTAGAATGGCGCAAAGCGCCGCGAAATGTGTTGAGAACGTCAATATAATGACTGCGGCTGTCAGCATTATCATCGCGAATAATATGGTTTTCCTCTTCCCTATACGATCGGCCATGATCCCGGAGCAAAAAGTGAAAACCGTGAACCCGATAAACTGAATGGTTAACAGCAAACCCATCTCGCCCAGACCCAATTTGAAATCCTGTGCCAGCCGCGGCAAAGAGGGGCTGATGATTGTCAGGCAAACCGCTGAAGCGAAATTTAACGCGTAGCATAGCCTGATTGAGCGCTTTTTATTATTCGTCATTATCGATATTATATACCCTCTGTGTTCCTTGACAAAGCCTCTATCCGGACATAGACTCAAACATGTATACGAAACAAAGCAGATCAATAAACACATTGTGTTCGCAAAAGGAGGCATGAGGATATGAAATACGAATGTATATGCGGTTATGTTTATGACGAAACTGCCGGCGATCCGGACAACGGAGTCGCGCCGGGTACTATATGGGCTGATGTTCCGGACGACTATACTTGCCCGACATGCGGCCTCGGAAAAGACAACTTTTCACAAGCTTAGCGTATAGCGGCAATCGCCGACCTGAATCGTCAGTCCGCCGGGAACCGGATCGTGAATGTGCTTCCGACGCCGGGTTCGCTCTCGACCTGAAGAGTGGCGTTAAAGAGCGTCGCTATATGCTTTACGATTGCCAGACCCAAACCGGTACCGCCTTCATTGCGTGACCTGGCTCTGTCGACGCGATAAAACCGTTCAAAAACGCGCGGGATATCTTCTTCCGCGATACCGATCCCTTCGTCAATTACGCTGACGCAAACAAACCTGTTCTCTTCCTTTCGCGCGTTTATATATACACGCTGCCCCTTCAACGAATACTTTATCGCGTTTTCGACGAGGTTGACCATAAGCTGTTTGAATCGCCCTTCATCCCCTCCGATATGCATTTCATACTGCGCTTCGAAAAGCAGCTCGGTATCCCTGCTCTCCGCGAGCGGCTTCAGCGTTTCCAGGACTTCCTCTATCGCCTGCTTTACATCTATATCACCGCCGGACGGCATCGCGTCGCGGCCGCTTTCTATGTCTTGAATGATCAACGTATCGTCAATGAGCCTTGCCAGCCTTGCCGATTCCAGTGAGATGATTTCAAGGAATCTTGACCGGACTTCCGGCTTTTCGCCCGCGCTGCCTTGTAATGTCTCCGCGAATCCCGATATGGATGTAAGCGGTGTTTTTAGCTCATGCGTCACATTCGCTACAAACTCTTTGCGTATATTTTCCGCTTTTTTATTCTTTTCCAGCGTTTCTTTGAGCAGCTTTTCCATTCTTATGATCGGTCTCGTCAGATGGCGCATATACAGTAAAGATATCGCGATGCCCAGCGCTATACCTATGACAGCTGAAAGCGCCGCTACCGGCGCCGCGTGTTCCGCCGCGATTTTAGCCTTATCGACTTCCATCGACAGCCTTACGATAAGCACACTTCCGTCCGGTAAGCTCTGGCGGATCGCTTCATATAAATACTCGCTTCTGAAAGACGCGCTGTTCCGCCTCGCGTGCCCTTGCCCTGTAGCGAGAGCCTGTATCACTTCTTCTCGGTCGCTATGGTTCTCCATATAGATGTAGTTTTCTTTCGATCTGGAGTCCGAAAGCACCCGGCCTTCCGGGTCGATAAAAGTGACGCGAAACCCGGTCGCTTCGCTATACCGCGCGGCCAGCCCGTCCAAGGCAAGCTTCATGTCTATTTGTGTGTTCTGAACAACCTCATCTCCAAGCAAGAGGCAAATCCTGCGCATTTCGCCGCCCTTGTCATCCAAATGGGCTTTTATTGCCGCGTTTACGGATACGATGGATGTAATCGCTACGCTTATGAGAATGATAATAATAGAATAGATGAGTATACGCGTCCGCATCGACAACTTCAATTTGTCCGATCTCGTTTTAGTTAATATCATCATTGTCATTGTAATTTATACCCCAATCCGCGCACCGTAATGATATGGTTACCCGCGTCGCCGAGTTTCCGCCTGAGATAGCGAATATGAACATCGACCGTCCTTGTTTCACCGGGATACTCATATCCCCAAATCGTATCAAGCAACCGATCCCGTGTCAGCACTCTCCCGTGATTCCTGGCTAGTGTGTAAAGAAGCTCGAATTCTTTCAGAGTCAGCGCGATGTTCACGTCGTTCGACCATACTTCATGGCGCGGCACATCGATTACGAGATCCTCAAAACGAAGAACGCTGTCCTCCGCGAGCGCGCCGTTTTTCCCCTCTGTTTCCTCGTCTTCCGACTTGAATCGCCTTAACACGGCTTTTATCCTGGCTTTGAGTTCCCTGATCCCGAAAGGTTTGGTAATATAATCATCCGCGCCGAATTCAAGGCCGATGACTTTGTCCGTTTCCTCATTCTTCGCGGTCAACATGATAATCGGCGTCTTAAATCCTTCCATCCTGAGCGTTTTGACGACTTCAAAACCATCCATGACCGGCAGCATCAGGTCGAGTAAAATCAGGTCAGGGGATTCACGTTTGGCGGCGTTAACCCCTTCTTCACCGTTTGTCGCGCCGATACACTCATATCCTTCTTCCGAAAGATTCCACATCACGAGTTCGCGGATATTTAAATCATCTTCTATCACTAGTATTTTCTGCATCATTTTCCCATCTCGATGATCCCTTCGAGGACAAACACTGTTTCTTCGCAGATATTAGTCGCGTAGTCGGCAATTCTTTCGAGGTGCGCGGCAATAAGCAAAAGCATAATACATTGTCTGGCGTTTTTCGCGTCCGCTTCCGCCAATTCAAGCAATTCATCATGCAGGTCGCGAAACATTTCATCAACCTCTTCATCATCTTTCCAAACGCGGCGCGCCAACCGCAGGTCGCGATGAATGAAGGCGTCAATCGCGTTTTTGGCCATTCTCGACGACATATCAGCCATTCGCGGTATGTCGATCAGCTCTTTAATAAAGGCTTCATCTTCAAAGCGTATCGTATACTTGGCTATATCCTCACAGTGATCCCCTATTCGTTCCAGGTCCCGGATGACTTTCATTATTGAAATCACATAACGCAGATCGCCTGCCAACGGCGACTGGGTCGCCAGAAACCTCAAGCATCGCCCGTTGATTTCATCCTCCAAATCGTCGATCCGCCCATCTTCCTGTATCAGCTTTCGCGCGGCATCGGAATCCCGCTCCAAAAGCGTTCTGATCGCTTCGGAAATGGTTTTTTCGATCAAAAGACCCATTTCCAGTACTCTTTCTCCTATTTCCCTGAGTTCCGTCTCAAGCAATGGCCTTGCTGCCATATCCCGCTCCTTTCGTTTTCACGAATCCATAAACCATCTTCATCCAAACCTGCCCGTAATATACTCTTCTGTTTTTTTGTTGGATGGATTTGAAAAAATCTTCTCGGTCGCGTCTGTCTCGATGATCACGCCATTGAGGAAAAATGCCGTGATATTTGAAATGCGGCCGGCTTGCTGCATATTGTGCGTGACGATCACTATTGTGTACTTTTCGCAGAGCCCTGACATAAGCTCCTCTATTTTCAGCGTCGCTATAGGATCGAGGGCGGAAGTCGGTTCGTCCATGAGTACAACCTCGGGCTCGACGGCAAGGGCACGCGCTATGCAAAGCCGTTGCTGCTGCCCGCCGGAAAGTCCAAGCGCCGATCTGTGCAGCCTGTCTTTCACTTCATCCCATAGAGCAACCTCTTTTAATGTACGTTCAACGATTTCATCGAGCGCTTCCTTTTTCTTTTCCCCATGTATCTTCGGTCCGTAGACGATATTATCATAAACCGTCTTCGGGAAGGGGTTTGGCTTTTGGAAAACCATTCCGACTTTTTTGCGAAGATTGATCACATCATAGGATTTGTCGTAAATATCCTCTCCGTCAAACAAGACCTTCCCCTCGACCCGGCAAATCGGTATAAGGTCGTTCATGCGGTTGAGCGTGCGGATAAAAGTTGACTTCCCGCATCCTGACGGGCCGATCAGCGCAGTGATTTTTTTGTGCGGTATCGTGATACCCACATCGATCAGGGCCTGAAAAGTTCCGTAGTAGAGATCCAGATTTTCAATTTCAAATACGTTTTCGTTCCGCATGATTCTTTCCTGTTTCAATTGATAGAGCCTACACGTCTGCCGATCAGATTCGCGATCGCGTTTATGATCAATATTATTATAACCAGGAGCGCTGCTGTCGCAAATGTTTTATCCATGGACAAGCCTTCCGAGGCAAGTACGTACATATGCATAGCCATCGTACGTCCCGCGTCTAAAGGTGAAATAGGGATTCTTAGCGCCCCGCCCATCGTCAATATCAGCGCCGCGGTTTCCCCCACCGCGCGGCCAAGCCCCAGTATGATCCCCGTTATGATCCCCTTCATGCAGCATGGCAGGACTACTTTCACAGTGGTTTGCCAACGGGTAGCCCCTACCGACAGGCTGCCTTCCCGATAGGCCAATGGCACCGTCTCAAGGCTTTCTTCAGTCGATCTCACAATGGTCGGCAAAATCATCAGAAAAAGCGTCAGCCCGCCGGAAAGCACGGACCAGCCAAGACCGAGGTATACCACAAAAAAGGCGAAGCCGAACAAACCGAATACGATCGATGGGATGCCTGCCAAGACTTCTGTAAAAATCCTGATCGTTTGTACGATTCGCCCTCCATTTGAATATTCTTTAAAAAATACCGCGGCGCCTATCCCGATCGGGCACGCGAACGCCAGAGCTATCCCCGTCGCGTACAGCGTCGCGATGATGATGGGGAAAATACCGCCCTCTTTGCCCATGGACCTTGGCTTGTCAGTAAGGAACTCCACCGATATATGCGGCACCCCCTGGCGCATGATATATATAATGATAACAATAAGGCAAAAAAGCGTAAACACGGAAAGCGCGATGATCACTGAATAAAAAAACGCGTTTTTCGCTTTTTTACGGCTTTTCACTTGCCCGCCTTCCCCAGGCGCGAAACGATAAAACGCGCGATGATATTCAATACAAAGATGATACAAAACAGCACAATGCCGACCGCGAACAACGCCTGCTGGTGTGTGGCGTCGGCATATCCCATTTCCAGGGCTATCGTCCCCGTCAGTGTCGCGACAGGATCGAGAATGTTTTTCGGTATCAGGGCGACATTGCCTGTAATCATCAACACTGCCATCGTTTCTCCGATCGCGCGGCCCATGCCCAGGATAATAGAGGCGAGAATCCCCGATTTTGCCGCCGGGATAAGTACATGAGTCGCTGTTTCCCTCTTGTTCGCCCCAATCGCGTACGAAGCCTCCCGATATTCATGAGGAACCGACGAAATCGCGTTTTCGGAAATACTTACAACTGTCGGAAGGATCATGATGGCAAGCACGATACCTCCTGCCAGTATACTAAATCCCGTAGTCGACGCTTCGGGATCGAAGTATTGCGCGATAGGTAAAAACATGCTCTTTACGAGCGGCACGACAACGATCATTCCAAAAAACCCGTAGACTACCGAAGGGATCCCCGCCAGGAGCTCTATGGCAAATTTGAAAAATGCGGCGGCTTTCTTGTGAAGTACATCCGCGAGAAAAACCGCGCTGGAGACCCCCGTCGGGACTCCGATAAGAAGCGCGAGCCCGGTAACGGAAATCGTGCCCGCGATAAGCGGCAGAATACCGTAGCTGCCTCCCGATGGCCGCCATTTACTCCCAAGCAGGAAATCGCCGATCCCATAATCGGCAATTATCGGCAGGCCGTTCATAAATACGAAAACCGTAATCAAAGCCACGGAAACCATCGCGACCGCGGCGGCGATCAGCAACAGTTTCTCTATGGCTTTTTCGTATAGTTTGTTAGCTGTCAAAGGAGGAAAGTTTTTTATTTGACTGCTACAAATCCGGATTTGGTTACAACGTCCTGACCTTCACTGCTGAATATAAAGTCGATAAACGCCTGTGCCTGCGGGCTGAGGTCGCGCGCTGTGATGTAGATGAACGGCCTCGATACTACATAACTACCGTCGATAACTGTAGCTGCCGAAGGGGCGACGCCCTCAACATTCAACACTTTTACCGAATCGTCGAGCGAGCCGAGCGAGACATAAC
>Ga0082212_10009891_pt1 | contig 12253 bp, 10 predicted proteins | sample TergutNt197P3_FD_71548 | JGI IMG/M metagenome (GOLD analysis project Ga0082212, IMG submission 71548) | Neocapritermes taracua P3 segment gut microbial communities from Petit-Saut dam, French Guiana - Nt197 P3 | ecosystem: Host-associated > Arthropoda: Insects > Digestive system > Gut ... | reverse complement strand
AGGAAGCTTCAAGTGACATTTTCAATATTTTTCTATTTGCAGAAGATGCACAATTATCAGCTGAGTGAGTCAAACCACTTACGAGTGTCATTCTCAAAATCAAGTATCTAACCAGCTATCCATCAGCCTCTTCAATTCACTGGGATGTGAGGAGGGAGGATTTGCATGTCTGCTGCTTTCAAGTCGGGAAGAAACTGAACAATAAGAACAAAGGAATCACAGTATCTCCAGTAACTTTGTACCACCGGATACAATGTTCTCTTTTGCGCTTTCATCAAATGAATTATGAATGCATATCTATCAGGGACAACAAACATTTTGCTAATGTGTATGATCATGCATACTTATAAACCTATATACATTTTAAGAGCTAGGGGATGAACGTATGCCTCTGGCATTAATGTAAGATGTTTTGAATTTTATGAAGACCAAAACTGATTAACGAATGTTTTACAGCTGCGTTAATCACTTGCTTCTGTATATAATTAAGTAAAATGGGTGAACTAGTTCTAGTGGATAGCTACAGTCAAACGCATTTGTTCTGCTCTGTTGAAGAGAAACTTAGTGAATTGAAACACAACAAGAGTGAAGATAATTGGATGGCATTTTCTAATTTGTAATATTATTTAAATTTTCAAAGTACTGATTTAAATTCTTCCATTACATGTGACATTTATTTTCCTCACTTTTGGTTTTGTATTATTGTGACTTTTCCCAGATTCATTAGTACTGTAAATCCACACCTTTTTAAATGCAGGTAAGACAGGAACTTTTGTTATGTTATGGCAAGTGTGAGCATTTTTAAGGGACCTCATGAACGTTAATTTTCTGTTCCTGCAGACATTGATGATTGGATCTGACTTTGGGTGTGTTTTGCAGCTCAGATTTCATCACTGTTAAACTCCCTCTTTTACAGTGAGCTTGCATTATCTATGAAGTTTACAGGGTTTATCAGTAATCCTATTTTTATTATTATGTGCAAGTTTGGAGTTGTAGAATGTGATGGAAAGGAACAAGAAAGAAATCTGCAGCTATCTCTTACAGAATAGCATTAAGTTAGAAAACAAGTGCAACCGAATTTGACTACAGTGTGAACTAGATTAAAAGGAATGTAGTAGTATCTTTTTATATAACTGCAGTTAGAATTTTTGTGAAAGACACTGCCAAGTGATTGAATGTTGATGGATGCACATTATTGAAGAGAGGAACGCACACTTTGTCGGCCGCAGCACAACTTTGGCAGGGATGAGTTGATCACTTGGTAATGATTGCTAGATTAGCATAATGTAGACTGTTTATTACTTAAGTTTAAAATTATCGGTAGATCTTTTCCCAGAAAGGTGGAAATGGGGAGTTGGCGGACATATCGAATGCATTCATTTTGTCCCTCATTTTTGCATTCAGTTTCAGTAAGAAATATACTATACCTTATGATTTGTTGTGAGTTAGGATGATAACACTGTGTAATGAAACAATTACCTTATCAGCCATATTGTTTGTTCTGCCTGCTGAGAAGTCATTTCATGGTTCCATAGCATTCTGTTCTTTTATACATTTCATCAGTAGTACTTTACAAGATGCTAGACATGTGGCGTACATAAAAAAAAGAACCTTTCATGTCTGAACATTTAGGGAATCACACAAAAAAAAAAATACTAAAGCTGTGGAAGCAAATGTTTATACAGGCATTTGCCTTTGATAAATATTACCACACACAAAAAAAAAAAAGTTTTTAATGTGCTATTTTTGGAAACATGAAGATATTTAGAAGTTCGTATATTATACTATATGATGCCGTAACTTTGATTCACATGCCCCAGTTTGTCAAACCAGTTTTTGGATATATATATTTTTGCATTTGTTCAATCCTATATAGAGAGCAATTGATAAAAAGTAAATATAAACAGAATTATCTTACATGTTGTGTATTTAGAACTAAAACGCCGAGGGTACGACGTTTATGTGGGCAAGCTCGACTCACAAGAAATAGATTTTGCTGCTGAGAAACAGGGTAAAATTGTATATGTGCAGGTTGCTTACCTGCTTGCTAATACAGAGGTTCAGAAAAGAGAGTTTGGAAATCTAATAAAAATCGAGGATAACTTTCCCAAATTTGTAGTCAGCATGGATGAAGTCGATATGTCGCAAAAGGGGATTGTGCATATGAATGTTAAGGACTTTTTGCTCGAAAATTGGGAGTAATTGTGTCGAGTGCTTACCATCCGGGGTAATTTGTCAAGGATGTTTGGGTTTGTCACGTTGAAATTGTTAATTTTTTGTGAACGAGAAAAGTTCGTGAAAATTCGGAAGTTTTTTGGAATTTTTGCATAATTTCTGATTGACGGGAGCAAGTATTGTATGCTATACTGAATAAGTATATCTATGTGGAGGATAGCAAGATGATAAGGTCGTTGGAAATGTTCTGTGGCGCAGGTGGATTAGCTCTCGGTCTACATCAAGCGGGGTTTCAGCCGACCGCTCTTTTGGAATGGAACAAAGACTCTTGCAATAACATAAAAGCGAATATAGCTAACGGATTTACGGGCATTGAGAATTGGAATGTAATCCAAACTGATGTTCGCCTTGTTCAATACTCCGACTATGGTGCAGATGTGCAATTTATTACAGGAGGGCCGCCTTGCCAACCGTTCTCTCTCGGCGGTAAACATAAAGCGAACACAGATGCTCGTGATATGTTCCCCGAAGCTGTTAGAGCTGTTAGAGAGCTTCAACCGCAAGGGTTTATCTTTGAAAATGTAAAGGGATTACTCCGTAAATCGTTCAGTTCATAAAACGGGCAGGTTACTAAACCTGCCCATTTTGCATCTTCAATACTCTTGTTGCTTGTCTGATTTAAATCAACCGATACTTAGTAAGAACTTATAGAGAGCACTCATAGATATAAAATAGAAGGTGCATCACGAACTATTAAAATAGAATGGCACGAATAACTAAAATTTATTGGCACGAAAAACTAAAACATGTTATAATAAAACCAATTCGAATCTCCGGAGGTTAGCATGGATTATATTAAAAGAATCATTGATAAAAAGATAACTGAAAAAATGCAGATTATGGGTTGTGTACTTGTTAAAGGCCCTAAATGGTGCGGAAAAACTACTACATCAAATCAGTTTGCGAAAAGCGTACTGGAATTGCAGGATCCGGTAGAAGGAGCAAAATACAAAGAAATTGCGGAGAATAATATCAAAATACTTTTAGAAGGTGAAAAACCCCGCCTGATTGATGAGTGGCAATTAATACCCAATATCTGGAATGCCATCAGATATGATGTCGATAAAAAAAGTGCGGTGGGCCTATATATTATTACTGGTTCCGTAACGCCTAACGATGCTGATACAAAGGATTTACATTCGGGGATTGGCAGAATGTCTTTTGTCACCATGTACCCGATGTCTTTATATGAGAGTGGGGATTCGAATGGCTCTATTTCATTAAAAGGCATTCTCGATGGCAACATCGAAGTAAATGGGCAAAAGTCAGATATATCCTATGAACGTTTAGCTTACCTAACCTGTCGTGGCGGATGGCCATCAGCGGTAAAAATGAAGGATGAAAGCTTAGCCTTAAAAGTAGCAAAAGAGTATTTGGATGTATTGTGTGAAACCGATATTGAAAATGCAGAAAAGAAAAATATTAATCCTGCACTCACAAGAGCAATCATTAGAGCTTATTCTAGGCTTGTCTGTACCATTGAAGCCAACAAAACACTTTATTACGGTATTAAGAGTATTTATGGTGATGTGTCTGACCCAACCATTATGACATATCTCAATAAGCTTAAGCGCCTGTATGTAACTGATGAGATTGAAGCATGGAACCCCAATATTGTTAGCAAGACAAATATGCGTACGGCTTCTAAAAAAGTGCTTGTCGATTCTTCTATTGCCTGTGCCGCCTTGCAATGTTCACCTAAAGAACTGGCACTAAACCCTATTTCCTTCGGTCTGCTATTTGAAAATTTGGTTGATCGGGACCTAAAAATTTATGCCGACAGTATGGGCGGCTTTTTGCGGCATTACCGAGACAGATATGGTTTGGAATGTGATCAGGTTATCCACTTTGACAATGGCGAATATGCCCTGATTCAAACAAAACTCGGGACCCAAAAAATCAAAGACGCTTCCGAAAAGTTGATTGAACTAAGGGATAAATTAAGAGCTAATAACAAGAAAGAACCTAAATTTTTAATGGTCGTAACCGGTAGCGATACTGCCTACACAACAAAAGATGGTGTATTAATTGTTCCGATCGGGTGTTTGAAGGACTAAGAAAATATGTGATTTATACACTGCCTCCGATTCAATCAAAGAAAGAAGCCAACCCCTAAGTTCAAGGATTAGGCTTAAATCCGCCCTTCAAATCTCTACTTCGCATCGTAATCGGCCTAAGACGATCTGCACTTGGGGAACCAGGGAAAAAATGATAGCCAACCCGGTCATCATGGACAGGCAGATAGATCGCCGTACTTTCCCATTCCACGAGGGTACATTCCCTTACGCCATAGTCTTGTGGCACAAACAGCGAGGTTTTCCCTTGAATTTCGATATGTCTTAGCATCGATATTCCGGCGATAGCCAGCACCGCGAACATGATCATATCGCCCCAATGTTTGCGGCGGATTTTTGCGGCGATTATTCCGGCAAGCAGAATCGGCAGCAGCATCAGATATACCATTCCATAGCGGATTAGCGGCGAGGTGAAGAACCAAAAAAGCAGACTGGCAATTAAGACAAGAAAGAGAATGAAAAGTGCCGTTTGTTTTTTGATAAATAACCGCACCATGTAAATCAGGCAGACAATCAAGCAAAAAGGATTTAGCCATACTAAAATGCGGTATCGCAAAATCAACTCACCATACCAAACCGGAAACCAAATCCGAAAAGGCGCAGCATAATCAGCATGGCTGCGCATCGAACGTCCATAGGCCATGATTTCAAGGCTGTCATAGGCAACCAAATCGGCCGGCATTTTCCAGTCAAAATGGAAGAGGTCAAGTGCCGGATAAGGATAAAGCAAGTATCCGGAAATGATCACATTTCGTGCCAAAAATGGCATCATGATCAGAAGCCCGAGAATTAAACAACAGGCGATATTTCTCCATTTTTTTTGCGCGATCAACATTCCGGCCGGATAGACGGCGAGCAAAATAAACAGGGCAGAAGAAAGTTTGATCGTAACCGCCCACACAGCAAGCAGGCAAAGCAGCGCGTATTCAGGGATAAAATCGGCCTTTTCGTTGGAAGCGGCTTGTTTTTCTATGAGTTCACTCCATTTCATTCCCAGATAAAGTACCATCGACAGGGTCAAAATATCACTCCCCGGTGATGAAACATAGGTTTTTACCTCGCCAAAGCAATAATAAATGATCAGACCAGTTTTAAACACATCTGACCCAGAGATTTTCCGGCCATGAAAAATACCAAGTGTAAGGACGGAATAAAGCAGAAACAAGCAAATAAAAAATCCATTCAGGCTATGCAAGGAATAGGGCAGCATGAATTTCATGCTAAATAGTGCCTGGAGACTGAAAAAAGAACTATTGTAAGCCAAGCGGTTATGCAAATTTCCTAAGCCGGGTAAAACACCATATTCCTCAATCCAGCGAATTGACTGGGCATGATAAAGATCGGTATCATAGTGGATGACCGGGCCGGAAGACAAAAAAGCGCAGATTAAAATGATGAAGATGGCAATGATGAGTTTGAGTAAATGTCTCCGCTCACCTAAAATCCTCTCCTTTAGATAAGAAATAAGCTGCTTGTAAAACCCAAGCAATCCACCCAAGAAGATCACGAATAAGAGTAAATGACAGAGCAATCCGACTTTAAAAAAAAGACTGAAACTCTGGGCGTAAACTGTTTGAAACAGCAACCCAATTAAGACGAATCCTTCGATGCTTAATAAGCCAGAATCATCCTTAGCTTTATAAACGGTCATCTTTAGAAGGCAAAATCCGATTACAAAAGATGAAGCAAAGATTAAGCCCCAGCTTAATAATGTAATAAGCATGATTGTAACCATGCTCCTTTCAAAGTCAAGTTGACAAACATGGAATAAATATCCATAAAAGGATTATACTAGATAAGGCCGATAAAATCTACAGAAATTCGCCTTTTTCGACTTGACAGGGGGCAGACAGGCAGTTATAATGAAAATAGTCGTAACAATTTCGTAACAAATACGAACCATTTTACGGAGGCAAATTTGAAAAAGCCGCTCTATAAAATACTATTAGGAACTATGTTAGCATTCTTAGGAATGCCGTCCATAAAAGCTGTGGCACAGGAAACGGATGGTTTGAATTTGGCTTCAATTGTTATGCCGGTGGGCGTAGATTCATTCCTTGCATCGCATCTGACCGTTGAAGAATATATCGAAGTTGCCGAACAGGCAGAGGGTTCGTCGTTTGGGTATACGAACTTAGGACTTTGCAATATTACGGATGATAACAATCTGAATATCCGCTCGATTGCTGACCCTGATGGCCGCTTAGTTGGCAAATTGCCTAGGAATGCGGCTTGTGAAGTGATGTTTGAAGAAGGAGATTGGAGTTTTATCGTTTCCGGTAATGTCGAAGGCTTTGTCAAAACCGAGTTTTTGTCGACTGGTTTTTCAGCGATTCGCCGGGCCCAGGAATTGGCGACTTTGGTCGCGGTAGTTACCACCGACTCGCTAAAGGTAAGGGAAGAGGCGAATACGGATTGTGAAGTCATTACGCAAGTACCGCGCGGTGAAGTCCTCGAAATAGAAGAAGAATTGGATAATGGCTGGATCATGATTGCGCTTGATGCGGAGTTTGCTTATGTTTCAGCAGAATTTGTCGATGTCAAATATGACCTTAGGACAGCAATCACCATGACCGAACTGTTGTATGGGGAAGGAGTCTCGGATATCCGCGTTGATATCTGTGAGTATGCGAAGCGTTTCCTCGGAAACCCTTACGTTTGGGGCGGAACGAGCTTGACTAAGGGGGCAGACTGCTCAGGGTTTGTCCAAAGCGTTTTCAAAAACTTTGGTGTCAAACTGCCGCGTACGTCAGGACAGCAAGCCGGGGTAGGTACGAAAATATCACTATCGGATATTAAAGCCGGTGACTTGATCTTCTATGCGCGTGGCGGACGGATCGACCATGTGGCGATTTATATCGGCGGCGGGCAAGTCGTGCACGCCAGCACCCCGAAAACCGGCATCCGGATTTCCCGCTACAACTACCGGACCCCCCACAAAATCACCCGGGTACTATACGATTGATGATTATAGTTCATGAGCGAATATTCCGCTAGGGATTGATTATAAATGAGTAAGCAAGGCAAATGTATTCTTGCAGAAGCCTTTAAACGTAGTGTGTGCCAAGGAGAATGCGCCTCTGCGAAGCAGAGTTTGCATTCTCTTAGAACTGGCGCTGTGCGGCAGTTTTTTTACTATATAAGAGGAGTGCGGAATGAAGATAAAGATGATTGTGACTGACCTTGACGGAACATTACTGCGGGATGATAAAACTGTATCAGAATTTACGAAGTCTGCATTGCAACGCTGCCGGGCTGCAGGAATAAAAACAATCTTTGCCACAGGGCGAGGCGAAAACAGCATATGCGGCGTAGAGCATGTCGTCCCCACAGAACTATTCGATGGATATATTCTCAACAACGGCGCACTTGCCGTAGCGGAGCATGATACTGTTTACAGCCGCTTTGTTGTGGAGGATATGATAAAACCTCTGCTTGCTGTCTGCGAAGAAATGGGATTGGAACATAGCTTTTCTCGTCATGGGATAGAAATAGGCAAATTTTGGGCGTTTGGCTGTACTCCCGAAATCTCCACATTGATAGAAGCTCGGTTGGGCGATGGTCTCCATCTCAAAGTCGCCAGAGACGGGCTGGGTCAGATTATGCACAAAGACGCAACAAAAGCAAATGCCGTCTCCGCTCTTGCTCGGCATTGGAACATAAATCAATCGGAAATCATTGCTTTTGGTGACGACTTGAATGATATAGATTTGCTTAATTACGCAGGATGTGGCGTGGCTGTGGCTAATGCTCTCGACGAGGTAAGAGCAATTGCCAAATATATCTGCGATACGAACGAGAATGACGGAGTGGCAAAATGGTTGGAGGAAAAAGTGTTATGAAACTGTAATGTGAAAAAAATAATCTTTACAACACCCCAATCTTATGCTATATTAAGAAACAGTGAAAAGAACCCATACGCAGGCCATGGCCTTCCAACCATCGCCCGGGTATAAAACGGAAGCAACGCTTCAAAGAAGCAAAGTTTCCTGGGCAATTACAAAATGCCACCTTGCGGCATTAAAGAAATAACGGAGGATATCATCATGATTTCAAAGGAAAAGAAAAACGCTATCATCAAAGAGTATGCCCAAAGTGAAGGTGACACCGGATCACCGGAAGTCCAAGTGGCTGTACTTACCGCCCGTATTGCGGAACTTACCGAACATCTTAAGAAAAATCCGAAAGACCACCATTCAGCCCGCGGAATGCTCAAGATGATAGGTCAAAGAAAAGGTTTGCTGAATTATCTAAAGGACAAAGATATTGAAAGATATCGTACCTTGATTGGCAGACTGAATATCAGAAAATAGTTAGTGGATAATAGCGTCTGCTTAGGCAGACGCTATCATAATTTTCAGGAAGAAGAAGAGAAGAAGAAAGAGAGAGAAAAATGAGTGATTACAAAACATTTACAATGGAACTAGCCGGTCGGACTTTAAGAGTTGATATTGGCCGTGTCGGAAAGCAAGCCAATGGCTGCGCATTTGTCTATTACGGAGATACAACAGTATTAAGTACTGCTACCGCTTCGGACAAGCCTCGTGAAGGGATTGATTATTTTCCCCTTGGCGTAGAATATGAAGAAAAATTATACTCTGTCGGGAAAGTTCCTGGCGGTTTCAACAAAAGAGAAGGAAGATCCAGTGAAAACGCGGTTTTGACCTGCCGCGTAATCGACCGCCCGATGCGTCCTTTATTCCCGGACGATTATCGCAATGATGTCACCCTTAATAATTTGGTTTTGTCCGTCGATCCGCTTTGCCGTCCGGAAATCACCGCAATGATTGGCACCGCGATTGCGATTTGCATATCAGACATTCCTTTTAGCGGCCCTTGCGCTATGACCCAAGTCGGAATGGTAGATGGCGAATTCATTATCAATCCCAGTCAAGAGCAATGGAAAAACGGCGACCTGAATCTGACTGTCGCCTCAACCAGCGACAGAATTGCGATGATTGAAGCCAATGCGAATGAAGTGCCGGAAGCAAAAATGCTCGAAGCGATTTACAAAGCGCATGATATCAACCAAGACTTGATTGCCTTTATCAATGAAATCGTTGCGGCAGTTGGAAAACCGAAACATGCATATGAAAGTCAAGCTTTACCGGCAAGCATGTTTACAGACATGGAAAAAATCGTTACACCTGCTGAAATGGAAACAGCTGTTTTTACTGATGAAAAGCAAGTCCGACAAGAAAACATTCGCAATATTACCAGCCGTCTTGAAGAGGCCTTTGCTGATAATGAAGAATATATGAGCGTTCTGGATGAAGCGATATATCAATACCAAAAGAAAACCGTCCGCAAAATGATTCTGAAAGATAAAAAACGCCCTGATGGCCGGGCAATGGATAAAATCCGTAGTTTGTCTGCTGAAATTGATGTAATACCTCGTGTCCATGGTGCCGGCATGTTTACCCGTGGCCAGACGCAGATTTGCACGATTACAACCTTGGCTCCGATGTCAGAAATGCAGCGCATCGATGGACTTGATGAAAACGAAATCAATAAAAGATACATGCATCACTACAATTTCCCCTCCTATTCCGTAGGCGAAACCAGACCCAGCCGCGGCCCGGGCCGCCGCGAAATCGGGCATGGTGCTTTGGCTGAAAAGGCATTAATTCCGGTGCTGCCCAGTTTGGAAGATTTCCCATATGCGATCCGCACCGTTTCCGAAACCTTTGAGTCAAATGGTTCAACCTCACAGGCAGCGGTCTGCGCCTCAAGCCTTTCCCTGATGGCAGCCGGGGTTCCGATTAAAAGAGCGGTTGCCGGAATCTCATGCGGGATGGTAACCGGGGATAGCATTGATGACTTTGTCCTCTTGACGGACATTCAAGGATTGGAAGACTTTTTCGGTGATATGGACTTTAAAGTTGCCGGAACGCATGAAGGGATTACTGCGATCCAAATGGATTTAAAAGTTCATGGTTTGACCAAGACGATCGTGGAAGCGGCGATTAAAAATACCAAAGAAGCGCGGACTTATATTTTGAATGAAGTGATGAGTCCTTGTATCGCCGAGCCGCGTCCGGAAGTTGGCGAGTATGCACCGAAAATTATTGCGATTTCGATTGATCCGGAAAAGATTGGCGACGTGGTCGGCCAACGCGGCAAAACAATTAATGAAATCATTGCCCGCACCGGCGTGAAGATTGATATCACCGACGATGGTACGGTTTCGATCTGTGGTACTGACGCTGAGATGATGGATCAAGCGGTTGAAATGGTGAAAACAATAACGACTGATTTTGCCGAAGGACAATTTTTCACAGGTTCTGTGGTCAGTATCAAGGAATTTGGCTGTTTCGTCGAGTTTGCCCCCGGCAAAGAAGGAATGGTACACATTTCTAAGATTGCCAAGCAGCGGATTGACAAGGTCGAAGACGTGATTACGCTGGGTGATACGGTAACGGTGAAGTGCCTTGGCAAGGACAAAATGGGGCGGATGAGCTTCTCGATAAAGGATGTTCCGGAGCATAAAGCTTAATAAATTTTATCCTCATACTAAACGGATGACAAACCATCGCGGCAGCGGTGGTTTTGTCAAAGGCTATAACCGGGAAATAGAAGAGACTATGTCAAATGAGAATGACTTAAAACGAAGAAATTTAATCTGGATTTTTACCGCTGTCATCGCGCTGACCGGGCTGGGGCTGGGCTTGTCCGATGCTGTTTTTGCCAACTATTATAAAGATGCCTACAATGCGGATGCCTTTCAGCGTGGGTTGATTGAATTGCCGCGGGAGATGCCGGGTTTTATTTGTGTTTTCATTATTTCGGCCTTGGGATTCCTTGGTGATATTCGGCTTTCGGTCATCGCCCAAGTTTTAACTGTATTCGCACTAACAGTCCTGGGTTTGATGACACCAACGTTTAGTGTCATGCTCATTTTTCTGTTTTTGTTCTCTTTGGGCCAGCATATGTTTATGCCATTGGGGGACAGTCTGGGGATGTCGCTTGCCAAAGAAGGGGGTGTCGGATCGGTGCTGGGGCGGCTGAATGGCGTACGCACAGCTTTTACGATGATTGCCGGTATCTTGGTATTTGTTGGTTTCAGGCAAGGTTTCTTTTCTTTTACTACTCCGATTAAAAGCATTTTTCTGATTGCCGCCGTTATTTTTAGTATTGTCCTTATTTTATTACTAAAGATGCGGCAATTGGTCGGTGAAATAACACCGCAACAAAAATTCCGTCTGATTATCCGGAAAGAATATCGGATCTTTTATCTGCTCGCCGCACTGTTTGGCGCCCGTAAGCAGATTATGCTTGTTTATGCCCCGTGGGTGCTGATCGAATTACTGGGGTTCAAAGCTGATACAATGGCTCTATTAGCGATTGCCGGTGCGGCGGTCGGTATTTTTTTCATGCCGGCAGTCGGACGCTGGATCGACCGTTATGGGACGGCGCGAATTATGATGATTGAAGCCGCCGCATTCTTTGTGATATACATAGCATATGGTTTGCTGAGCGGGGGACTTTCTAAGGGGACACTTGCAGCTTCGGGTTTTGCGGTGGCAATCGCATTTGTCATCAACATGGCCGATCGGATGACGATGCAGTTCGGCATGGTGAGAGCCGTTTATATGCGTTCGGTGGCGGTTACGCCTGATGAGGTAACGCCAACGCTTTCAGCCGGGATGTCGCTTGACCATGTGCTTAGCATCCTAAGTGCCATTTTTTGCGGATGGATATGGGAGCAGTTGGGAGCGCAGTACGTTTTTGCCTTTGCGGCACTTCTTTCGCTTTGTAATATGCTTGTGGCGCGGCAGATTAAAGCTACATCTTAGGGTATGCGTGTCATGAAAACACCCGCAAGTGCGGCATAAAAGTACTTGTGGGTGTTTATTTAAGAAATGAAGGACGGAATGGATAAATTTGTCGAAAAGCTGATATCTATACAGCCAAGTGAACATCAAATCGCTTGGCAGACTTTA
>Ga0082212_10009890_pt1 | contig 12256 bp, 7 predicted proteins | sample TergutNt197P3_FD_71548 | JGI IMG/M metagenome (GOLD analysis project Ga0082212, IMG submission 71548) | Neocapritermes taracua P3 segment gut microbial communities from Petit-Saut dam, French Guiana - Nt197 P3 | ecosystem: Host-associated > Arthropoda: Insects > Digestive system > Gut ... | reverse complement strand
CATAGAAGATTACAACAAAGCCATTGAGATAAATCCTGAATATGCAGATGCATACAACAATCGCGGATGGACAAAATACAATTTATCCGATTACCGCGGCGTCATAGAAGATTACGACAAAGCCATTGAGTTGAAGCCTGACTCTGCAATTGCATACAACAATCGCGGCCTCGTAAAATCCAATTTATCCGATTATCACGGCGCCATAGAAGATTACGACAAAGCCATTGAGATAAATCCTGAATATGCATTTGCTTACAACAATCGCGGCGTTACAAAATACAATTTATCCGATTACCGCGGCGCCATAGAAGATTACAACAAAGCCATTGAGATAAATCCTGAATATGCAAATGCATACAACAATCGCGGATGGACAAAATACAATTTATCCGATTATCGCGGCGCCATAGAAGATTACGACAAAGCCATAGAGATAAATCCTGACCTTGAAAGTGCGCTTTACTATCGCAGTCGTGCACATGCAAAGATAAAAGAAAACCTCGATGAGGCAGCAGATGTGTTTATACAAAAAGGGATACCCATATTGGATGTTCTTACAGAGGAAAATGGCAAAGAGATAGCGAAGATAATGCTGACCCATAAGGATTATCAGGATGATTTTTTCAAAAAGGAAGTTATTGGAAAGTGCGAAGAAAAAGATATGGAAGGCTACAAAGATATTTATCTTGAATCATTGGAGATAATTATTCAATTGCAGGTTGATAAAGACAAAAAGGATGGAAAAGAAATGCCTGTGTCGCATTATACTAAAAAAGATGTTGCAGACAGATTGCTTTTTGATGATTATTTCAAAGATAAAGAGAAACGTAGTAGTTTTCGTTTAAATTCAGTAAATACAAGCAACGACCCCGAAGAAGGAAAAACATTGTTTCATTATTTGTTTCCACAGGAAAAACTTTCTCCGCAAGTGGAAGAATTTGGCGCCTTTGCAGGTTGCTTTATTTTGAATAAGGACAGTTTAAATCAATTCCGGCTATACGGAAAGACAGAAGATCAGATAGAAGGTACGGGCGTATGTATTGTTCTGAATAAACATTTTTTTAGTGAGAAGATCAGTATGCCTGTGGAAAACTCTGCAAAAATATTACATAAGGAAGAAAAAACCTCGCCGGAATCTTTGCCTTTATTTCGTTGCATTTACATTGACCCCGAAACAAATCAAGTTGTTTCATTAGGTCAAAAAGATGAATATGTTTTTTACAGAGAGTATAAAGGTACAGCGGATGAAAAAAAAGTGAAAGAAATATATCGGGATTATAAAGAAAACATTGATCGAACATTTAAAGACGTAAGCGATCATTTGGAAGCCCTAAAAAACAATATCGAAAATAAGAAATTAAACCATGATATAGTTTATAAACTATTGCTTAATTTGCGTTATTTAGTGAAACACGTTGCCTTTAAAGAAGAACAGGAATGCAGAATAATTCAGGTTAAAAAACTCTTGGACGAAAAAGTTGAAACGGATGACAATAACCGTCTTTACGTAAATTATTTACCATTGAATGGAACAAACGTTTCGGAAATCTGTTTTGCGCCCAAAGCAAAAGATATTGACAAATTTAAACAGCACCTTGCCCGGAATAATTACATCGGAGTAAAATGTTACAAAAGCGAAGCGCCGTTGGCGTGATAAAAAAAGATACACTCATTATCAGATACGTATATAAACATCATGTGAATAGAATATGGAATACAGAGAAATAGGAAAAACAGGAATGAGGGTAAGCGCCCTCAGTTTCGGCGCGTCGTCGCTGGGCGGCGTGTTTCATTCGTTGAAGGAAGAGGATGGCATTGCAGCGGTTCATACTGCTGTAGATCATGGCATCAACTTTATTGACGTGTCGCCCTACTATGGGCATTACAAGGCCGAAACCGTGCTGGGCAAAGCCCTGGAAAATATCGAAAGGAGCCGGTATTATCTCTCCACCAAGGTGGGACGTTACGGCAAAGATGGCGTTAATACCTGGAACTATACTGCCCAACGCGCAGTAGAAAGCGTGTGCGAAAGCATGGAACGTCTTCATATAGATTATGTTGATCTGATCAACGTGCATGATATTGAATTTGCCGATCTGGAAATGGTGTGCAAGGAAACCTTGCCTGCTTTGGCGGAACTGCGCAATCAGGGTATGGTAAAGCATGTGGGTATCACCAACCTGACGCTCCGCCACTTTAAATATGTGATTGACCACGCTCCGGCGGGAACCGTCGAATCCGTTCTTTCGTTCTGTCATTATTGCCTGAATGACGACGCTTTGACAGATTATCTCGATTATTTTGAGAAACAGGGCATTGGCGTCATTAACGCATCGCCTTTTTCGATGGGTTTACTCACCGAACGCGGCGCACCCGCATGGCATCCAGCTCCGGCGCCGCTTCAGGATTTATGCCGGAAGGCGGTGGATTATTGCCGGTCGAAAGGCAAATCCATTGAACAACTTGCTGTAAAATATGCCGCAAGTAACCCGCGCATCGCCACCACACTGTTCAGCACCACCCGCCCCGATGCAGTCCTGCAAAACATCCGCTGGGTCAACGAACCGTTGGACGAAGATTTGTTATGCGAAGTACAGGCAATCCTTGAACCGAGGTTCAGGGATACATGGTTGAATAGTTGAAACATTTATATTACATTTATGAACACAAAAAAAACCGGTTATCCGGTAAAAAAGTTTGATTTTCCGACCAGGCGCTATTGCCAGACGTTGGATTTAAAAGACGATCCCGCATTGATCGCCGAATATGTCGATCGCCACAGCGAAGCCAAGCGATGGCCTGAAATAGTGGAAGGGATACGCAGCGTAGGTATATTGGAAATGGAAATATATCTGATCGGTACGCGGCTGTTTATGATCGTCGAAACGGCTATGGATTTCGACTGGGATACGGCTTTTGCGCGATTAGCCACACTTCCGCGACAAGCGGAATGGGAAGAATACATGTCGGTATTTCAGGTGAGCAAGCCGGGCGCTACTTCCGCAGAAAAATGGCAACTGATGGACAGAATTTATTCACAAAATATTGATCAATAATACAATGACAACAAGACGTAATTTTCTTCGCAATTCTGCGTTAGGAGTTGCCGGTGTAGTTTCAGCCCCCGTTGCAGGAAACACCGTAATAAAAAGTAATGATACTGCCCGGTTGAAAGCCGGAATAGCGCGTGAAATCATTACACCCAAAGTCGGCGGATTACTATTTGGTTATGGTTCGGATAAACCAAGTACATCGGTACACGACGACCTTACCGTAACTGCTCTTGCCATTGAGTATGGCACGTCGAGAGTGATACTGATGAGCGCGGCGGTTTGTCTCATCAGCAACGACTTATCGGCAAAATTGCGAAAAATGTGCGGCGAAGCGGCAGGCGTCCCGGCTGCACATGTGATTCTTGGCACCACGCACACACATTCAGGGCCAAATACTTCAGGCGAGTATTGCGATGAAATCTTTATACCTAAATGCGTTGCGGCAGCGAAAGCATCAGTTGGAGATATGAAACCCGTAATAGTAGGCGTGGCAAAAACCGAAACCTTGGTAGGTATCAACAGACGGAAACTTTTGCCAAACGACCGGGTGACATTGTCGCATAATCCGTGGGGCATTTACGATCCTGAAATGACAGTCGTTTCTTTTAAGGAAGAAGACGGGAAACCTCTTGCCAATATTGTTCATTGCAGCGCGCATGGTACTGCAGCCGGCATAAATACCGAAATCACACGAGATTGGCCGGGTGTGATGATTGACCGGCTTGATCAGGAATCAGGCGCAATAAGTATATTCTTCCAAGGTATGCAAGGCGACGTCGGGCCGCGTTTGTCAAATGGAGAAGACAAAGGCGATATACGTCATGTAATGGAAGTGGGCGCAAGAGCGGCGCACGATGCAGTTCGCGCTTATAAAGATATCCGTGTTTACCGCGACGAAAAAATGTCGGTGGTAACCGGCGAAGTCAAATTGCCCCATGCCCCGCTGTTACCGTTAGAAGAAGCCCGAACAGAACTGGCAAAATTAGAAGCCGGAACGCAAGCTCGTTTTACGGGCGAATCCATTAATGTTTTACGAAAAAACATTGAATTGCATGAAAAGGGAGAAACGGGCGAATCCTTTTTTACCTATCCCCAAACCTTGATAAACATAGGACCAATCGTACTGATACCTGTTCCTTTTGAAGCGTCGTCCGAAATATCCTTGCGTATGCGCGCCTACAGCAAATACGGTCATACGCTGCCACTTGGATGCACCAACGGCAGCAACTCATATTTACCTTCGCAGGATCAAATATGCAGGGGCGGTTATGAAGTCGAACGATTCAAATGGTCGGGATCAAGGCAATTGGCTGATAATGCCGATATGCATCTGATCAACGGAAATATTCAATTGATGGAAAAATTATCATTACTGCAAACAGTATGATGCAGATGAATAGACGAAAATATGAAAATTATTGACGCACACGCTCATCTTTGGCTTCGGCAGGACGCCGAGGTGAACGGAATGAAAATACAGACGCTCGAAGGCGGCCGGTCGCTGTTCATGGGTGAAATTCGCCAGATGTTGCCGCCATTCATGGTTGATGGGCGCAATACATCCGAAATATTCCTCTCCAACATGGATTATGCGCAGGTGTCGGCGGCAGTTATTACACAGGAATATATTGACGGTTTGCAAAACGACTACCTGTGGGATGTGCAGCAACGTTATCCTGACCGGTTTCTGTGCTGCGGCATGGTAGACGCCCGCCGCGTCGGTTATCTAAAACACGCGGAGGAATTAATCCGGCAAGGTTTCGTCGCCATCAAAATACCGGCGGAACGTTTAATCATGCCCGACCGCCGCGTGATGCTCACCTGCGACGAGATGATGCAGATGTTCCGCCTGATGGAACAAAACGATGTACTGCTGTCCGTTGATTTGGCTGCCGGTGCGGAACAGGTCGCCGAAATGGAAGAAATCATTGCCGAATGTCCCAACCTGCGCATCGCCATCGGGCATTTCGGGATGGTAACCCGCCCGGGATGGCAGGAACAAATCAAATTAGCGCGGCATTCAAATGTGATGATTGAGTCGGGAGGCATCACCTGGCTTTTCAACGACGAGTTTTATCCCTTCGCCGGAGCGATCTGGGCAATTAAAGAAGCTGCATCGTTGGTAGGGATGAACAAACTGATGTGGGGTTCGGATTATCCGCGAACCATCACGGCCATAACATACCGCATGTCATACGATTTTGTAATTAAAACGAAGTTATTGACCGAAGAAGAAAAAACATTATTCTTGGGTGAAAACGCCCGAAAATTTTATCGGTTTACGGAACTTATGGAGTTACCGTATATAAAGAATATGTCGGAGTGAATCATTCGTATAATCACCTACTTTATTCGGTTCGCGAATGAATGTATATTTCGTCGATAATTTTGGTATATTTTCCTGTTATCTTCCGGCGTTTGAGCTTGAGGGTCTGGGATAATTCTCCTGTTTGCGGGCTCCATTCGTCGGTTACTAATCTGAAACGTTTGATTTGCTCGGTTGCGCTCATCTGTTTGTTTACGCGGTTGATTTCCTGCTGAAAACATTCGATCACTTCAGGAAGTTGAATAAGATCTTTGTTGTCCGAAAATTTGATTTCTTTTTCAAAACACCATTTGTGTAATTGTGAGAAATCCGGAGAAATCAGCGCGCTGGTAAATTTTTCGTTTTCGCCGATCACAATGGCCTGGTCGATAAACAAAATTTCTTTCAATTTATTCTCGATGACCTGGGGCGATACATATTTTCCGTTGGAAAGCTTAAATATTTCTTTTTTTCGGTCGGTAACCGTCAAAAACTCGTTTTCGTCAAATACACCTATATCGCCCGTATGGAAATATCCTTCGCTATCAATCACTTCTGCCGTCAATTCCGGATTTTTGTAATAGCCCAGCATCACATTCGGCCCCTTGCACAATATTTCGCCTTCGTCTGACAGTTTTACCTCTACTCCTTCGAGTACCGGTCCCACGGTTCCCGGTTTCGTCCTGCCCCTGCGCAAATCGCTCACGGCAATCACCGGCGATGTTTCCGTAAGGCCGTAACCCTCGAGCAGATCAATACCTACGGCGGTGAACAGGTTGGATAACCGCGTCTGAAGCGGAGCGCCTCCCGAAACAATGATACGCACATTTCCGCCCAGCACAGCCAGCCATTTGGAAAATACCAACTTCCGGGCTACCGCCAGCCGCATGCGGTAAATGATGCTGTGTCTTTTGCGGGGATTATATTTAACGGCTACATCAATAGCATCATTAAAAATTCTCTTTTGGATACCTTTCAGTTCCTTGCTTTTCCCTAAAATACCGATATATATCCGCTCAAGCAGTCGAGGAACGGTTGTGAAGATGTGCGGCTTGACGTCCTTGATATTGTCCATGATAGCGCCCATGCTTTCTGCATAATATAAGGCAAAACCCTTGTATTGAAAGTGATAATTCATCATCCGCTCGTAGATGTGGCTGATGGGCAGGAAACTCAATGCGCGGACGCCGTATTGAAGGGGGTTGCGTATGCCGGTGGCTTTGAAATTGGTAACGAAATTGTTGTGCGATAACATCACGCCTTTGGGCGTACCGGTGGTGCCCGATGTGTACAGCAGCGTCATCATTTCATCAGGCAAAATAGCGTCTTTGATTTGTTGTACCTGCGGTAATAATTCTTCCAGACGGTCGTGTCCCAGTTGGGCTATCTCTTTCCAATTGTTGGCGCCTTCGATGTTGTTGAAAGTATAAACGTGTTCGATGGTCGCACTGTTTTCAAACAGCGGACGCAACTTTTCGAGCAGCAACTTGTCCGAAACCACCAACATACGCGGCGTTGCATGATTCAGGATGTATTGGTATTCGTCCAGACTGATTGTGGGATAAAGCGGCACAGAAACCACGCCAATCTGCGCCATTCCCATATCCATGAAATTCCATTCGGGACGGTTGTTCGAAATCAGGGCAATCTTGTCGCCCGGCTTGTATCCTAACGACAACAATCCGCAACTGACCTCGTTGGCATTATTGATATAGTCGTCGCCACTGTATTTTATCCATTTGCCGGCAACCTTACAAGCCAAAGCATCGTCTAACGGGTACTGCGCCCGGTATTGTTCCAGTATATCAAAAGTTCGTGTAACCATGGTCAATGAGTTTTAAAAAATTATGGACGACAAACATACATCTTTTTTTTCTATTTGCTATGTTTTCCCCAAAAAAAATACGACATATCTCAATTTTTACTGTTGCCAACTATTTTTGTAACCTTATTCAACCCGCGTAACTATGTCTCCCGCCAAGAAGATAATTCACCCCGAAATAGGTCATCAATACAGCCAAAAAGATAAGCAACACAAAGAGATGATAAAATACAGGTTTGCGGAACCAGGTCAACGTTTTGTCATGGAAGGTGAAACCCATCAGCAGGAAGGTGATGAGCGCCCATACTTCTTTGGGGTCCCAGCCCCAGTAACGTCCCCACGATTGATTCGCCCAGATGGCGCCGATGAAGATACCGGCTCCCATCAGGAACGTTGCCGGATACATGAACAATTCGCTGATTTCCTTCATTCGTTGGATATACGCCGTCCTGTCTGTCTTTTTATTACCGATTAGCCACACTATGAGCGCAGTAAGGCTGTTGAGCGCCATAAATCCACACAAGCCGTACGCCACCATGAGAGTAAGCACGTGGATGCTCAGCAAAGGCGATTGCAGCACAGGCACTAACGGCGTAATCTGTGGATTCATCGAACTGATATGCGCTACAAGCAACGTAAAACCTGCCAGCAGAAAACTGAACGCCACAATCAGGAACGAATAGCGGCGGGCGAGAATCCCTGTCAACAGGCTGAGCCACGCCAGCAGAAGCATTGTTTCGTAACTGTTGCTCATCGGCAAACGCCCGCCAATGTAAGTACGCAAAGCCAAACCGATAGTAGCCGTCACAAAAACAATCCAAAGCACAATATGAAAGAATCTTGAAATCTTGGAATCTTGAAATCTTTGAATCTTTGAATCTTTAAAAACAAAAAACAACAGGCTCAAACAGCCCACCGTGAGACAAAGTTTGAACAGCAACGAAAACAGGTGCGCACGGTTGTATATTTGTTCCATTTTCAGACGAGCGGGCGACGGCAATGTATCGCCGGCCTTTTTTTGCTGAAAGGTCAGCAACTTGTCCACGTACATACCTGCGGAGGCTGCATCGCCCTGGGCAAGCGCTTCGTGACAGAGTGTAAAAAAATGTTTTGCAAACATGTTTTCCATGATGTCGGTTTGCGGCGGGATGTCCATATTGGGCGCATACCATTGCAACTTGCCGTTCTCATCCTGCATGGGAAATATTTTTAATAAATTACCGTACTGCAACATTTCGATGAGATGAAACTTGTCGTTAAGTTTTACGGCTTCCTTCAACCAACCTTCGGGTTTGTTGGAGCCATACATCTGATGGTAATATGATTCTAATTTGTTACGGCCATCGTCGTCAAAAAAATCGGCAAGGCTGGCGTAACCGTTTTTTGTGCCGGTCATGCGTTTCAACTCCTCGCTTTTCAGTTCAAACAGCGGTATATGTTGCCAGTTTTCGGAAAAGAATAACCACCCGAAAAAGAATTGCTCGCCCGAAAGAGCGTTGTAACGGTTTTTTCCGGTGATTTTCACTGTAAAATCGTTAGCCAGCGTCTGTACAGGACTGATACGTCCCTGATACTCCACCCACAAACGCCCCAAATGGGCAGCCTGCTCCCTGTTCACAAGTAAGCTGTCAGGCTGCGAAGCTGCTGACAGGGTTGAACCCAATACCAGCAAACATATCATCGGTAAAGTCTTTTGTCCCAATTTTCTAAGCAAAAACCGGAAGCGTCCACGTTTATCGAACAAAATGAACAACATGGAGAAGAACATCAGATAATAACCCGAATATGAAAACAGGATGCCCCACGTGTCATGATTCACGCTAAGTACCGAACCCTGCCAGTCTTCGTCGAACGACGACTGGTAAAACCGATAACCCTTGTAACGCAGGATGTTGTTCATTGAAATTTCGCGTTTGAAACGTTCGCCGGTTTTGGCGTCGGTCAGTTCCACAATGCTTACATAATTGGCGGGAGAGTTAGTCCCGGGATAATACTCGATTTCAAACGATTGCAGCGCAAGCGAAAAGGGAAAAGTCACTTTGTGATGCGTCCATTCGTCGAAAAATGACGCCACCTGATCGTTCTCGCGCAGGTGCACCTGTCCGGTCATACCTGTTAGTCGTGTAACCAGCGCTCCGGAAAGAATCAGCAGTAAGGAGACATGCAGCAGAAAAACCGACATACGTTTATATAATGAACTTATCGTAATGAAGTAGCAACCAAACGTAGCCGCGAGTATCCACAGTAGCGTAAACCACACGCTGTTGTAGAACACCGCATAAACATGTGCGCTTCCCCGAACGTGTTCATCCCATGTAGCCCAGGCCATTACCACGACCAGCAGCGCTGTGAACATGAAAGCATATAATCCTGTTTTCTTATCCATCCTGCAAATGTATTTTTAGGAATTTGTAATCAACTCATAATTTTCACTGAGCATCATATGTTTTTTCATGCCTATTCACTCTTTATCGCATCCACCGGATTTTTAGTTGCCGCTTTTACGGACATCCAACCCACCGTCAACAGGGTGAGGACAACGGTAATCAGCGCGGCGGCGACAAATATCCACCACGAAAGGGAAATGCGGTAGGCAAAGTTTTGCAGATACCGGTTGCCCACCCACCACGCTGCGGGAATAGCAATGATAAACGAAATCAACAGCAGTTTGACGTAACTGTTGGTGAACAAACTCACGATATTCCACACCGTAGCGCCCAGCACCTTGCGGATGCCTATTTCCTTGGTGCGCTGCTCGGCCATGAATGCCGTCAGTCCGAATACGCCCATGCAAGCAACGAATATGGCTAATATAGAGAAAACCATCGCTATGCGGCCGGTACGCCTGTCGCCTTCGTAATATCTTGCTATATTCTCATCGTGAAAATTCGGCTCGAACATGGCATCTGGAAAATGCTTTTTGAAGATTTGTTCATAGGTTTTTAACTGCTCCGACATATTGCCTTCTTTTACGCGAAGCATGATCACCCTTTTTGCTCTCCATGTTGCATTATGGATACCAAAGCCAAGCACAGGTCTGTGTAACGAATTAAAATTGAAATTTTCCACAACGCCGCATACTTCTACAAGATTTTGTCGTGAAATTCCTGATGCAAAAACTCTTTGCCCGATTACTTCTTCAGGCGTCATTTCTATGTATTCCACAGCTGCGCGATTCAGAATGATTTGTACAACACTGTCAGAGGTTTGTTCCGGTAATATCCTTCCAGCAATTAACTTCATTTGCATCAAATCAATATAATTCGGTTCAACCGCAAGACTGGTTACAGCTAAACCTATTTGGTCATCTGCATTTTTCCTGATATCGTTTCCATTTCCAGAAAAGAAACCGCTACTTCCAAGTGAAACCATTTCAACAGAACTTTCAGCCCTGTAATCGTTTGCCAATGCATCAATATTACCCGGCGGTACAATAGAAATCAAATTGCGGGGGTTGTATCCGAGGTCTTTATTGTTGAAAAAACTGATTTGTGCCTGAATGATCAATACCCATGCAATTAACACTATGGCAACAGCAAATTGTCCTACAGTCAGAACTTTTCGCACAGTAGCATGCCCTGATTTACCGGTGGAAACACTGTTGCGTATAGCCATCAAGGGCGGAAAACCGGACATGTACAGAGCGGGATACGATGCTGCCAGCACAGTGGTAGCCACCCAAACCAAAAATGCAATGCACAAAAATAACGGTTGAAGCAGCATTCTGTAATGCAGTTGTTCATTCAGTAAATTGTTGAACAGAGGTAGCATCAGGACAGCCAAAAGAAAAGCCAATACAAGAGATACGAAGGTAAAGACGCCCGTTTCGAGAAACAGACGGTTGACGATTTCAAACCGTTTGGCGCCGATTGTTTTGCTCACGCCTATTTCCTTAGAGCGTTTTTGGGCGCGTGCAGTGCTTAAATTCATATAATTGATACATGCCACCATAAGAATAATTACCGCCAGCAGCAACATCATTCTTACTTTTCCGATATCACTGTACGCCGTCGTATAGTGCTGACCAATTAATTTTTCCGAATATAAGTGAAGTTTGTCTAACCTTTGCAATACCGGCCAGAAAAAACCCTTGCCCTGCGTAGCCTCCTCAGTTATTTTTCGCATTTGTGTATTTACGGATACTGTGTCTGCTTGCTCGCTTAACAAACAAAAGGTTTCATAATCAATGTTTCCCCAATAAAGTTGATCGCGCATCCAGGTCGGATAAGAGTGCATAAACGGCGCTATCATTTTATGATCCCTGAAAGAGCTGTTGTGGGGATAATCCTTGTACACTGCGGCAACTTCCATGAGATGTTTGTCATCCAGCGAAAAACTCTCGCCCATGGCATTGCTGGTTCCGAACAGAGTTTTTGCCATTTCTTCCGATAGAGCGATTGCGTTTGGTCGCGACATCACGGCTTCGGGTGTTCCGTGAAGAAAAGGCGTGTCGAACAGCCGAAAAAAATCTTCGTCAGCCCATATCAACCTGATGCGCATGGAATGGTCGTTGATGCGGACAACATGACTTCCCGGATAGGTCCTCACGGCAGAAATCACTTCAGGTATTGCATCCTGCATGGTCGGACCGACTATGTTGGCGGCTGTCATAAAGGTCTCACCGGGCATAAATCCTGTCAGATAGAGATTAATACGATAAATATTTTTGCTCTCCTTGAATCCATTGTCAAACGACAATTCGTTGAAAAGCAGCAGGCTGATCAGCAGTACCACCGCCAAACCGATGGATAGTCCCAAAATGTTGATGATTTGAAATACGCCCCGTTTGGTAAGGCTCTTCAATGTGAGGTTGAAAAAGTATCTATACATGACAAAAAAATTATGAGTTTTGATTCATTATTTACAAAAACATTTTGTTTTCAAACACCGGTTTTCCGTCGAGCATCCGCACGATGCGCTGAGCGAAACCGGCGTCGTGTTCGCTGTGGGTAACCATCACGATGGTGGTTCCGGCTTTGTTCAGTTCGGTAAGCATGTCCATCACATCCTTTCCGTTGCGGCTGTCGAGGTTACCTGTCGGCTCGTCGGCAAGTACTAATTTGGGCGTATTCA
>Ga0082212_10009889_pt1 | contig 12256 bp, 7 predicted proteins | sample TergutNt197P3_FD_71548 | JGI IMG/M metagenome (GOLD analysis project Ga0082212, IMG submission 71548) | Neocapritermes taracua P3 segment gut microbial communities from Petit-Saut dam, French Guiana - Nt197 P3 | ecosystem: Host-associated > Arthropoda: Insects > Digestive system > Gut ... | reverse complement strand
TCCTTGTATAGTCCCCGTCGTGTGTTGGCAGGATTTGCTTGATCATCGTATTGATCAGGATCTCAGTCCAGGCGCCGTTGTTGTACATCCAGCCTTCGGTCGTGTTGGTCCAGTGGTTTTCGTCATGGATGACGGTCCAAGCCATCATCTGAGCCAGTACATAAGCCTCGTCGTTTTCGAACCCGTCTTCATACAGTCCGTCCACATAATTCAGGATCGCGACTAGCTTCTCGATTTGCGCATCAGACAGTCCCCCGTTACTCGGGTCTTGCATGTACGTATCGGTGACTTCTCCGCCGTTCCACGCGGTGATGATGTAATCCCCGCAGAATGCGTCGAATACAGTCCCCTCGGCGTCGGTGAGCCACTGGCGTGTCATGTTTTCGCCAACTTTATTTCTGCTTCCGATGCCATCGTCAGTCATCGTCGTTTCGACGGTCACAGTCTTGTAAAGGAACGGATTACGGTCGCCGCTTGCATCGATGAACCCTTTTGCGGGGCCATTCACCGCGTACGGTGCGAGGGGTACGATAGGCGCTTTAATATTTTCGCTATATGCGCTGCCGCCTGTCCCTATCGGATTGCCATTCCCGTCGACTGTCAGGTCAAGCCTGTTCGTCCCGTTGTTGCTGCTGAAGACTACCCTGGCTTTACCAGTAAGTGTTTCAATGATGTAGTATTCGCCGGGAATCAGTTTATCGTTGGTGGTTACAAAACTCTGGTCTGTGATTTCGAACATGATCGAACCGTTCGCGTCCATCTTATCTGCTGTTGCGACAAAATCGCCGTTTGCGGTATACAGGTCGAATCTGATCCCGTCAAGCAGTTCCTCAATCTTGTCTAGCCAGAGTTCCTGGGCAAACTGCAGGAGGTACTCATCGTACAACCATTCGGAGAACACTCTGCCTTCGACTGTCTTGTCAAGCTCGATCGTCGCCGATAATCCGCCTTGTTTGATGTAGTACAGGTTGATCATGTTCCCGCTTACCCCGATGGTGATGCTATCCGGGTCCGCGCTGTCGTAGCCGTAGCCGCTGATCGCGATGACTTCCTCCGATGCAAGGATTACGCTCTGGTATACTGCCGACGCCGTCTTCGCCTGCGCCAGCACCGCATTACTCCCCAGCTCGAGGTAGTTCACCGTGTAGTCGAAGCTGCCCTTCGTGTAGTACAGGTTGATCACGTTGTCTGCTGCCACATGGCTGATCACGATACTCGTCGGGTCCGCGCTGTTGTACACGTATCCGTCAATCGTGATGACTTCGCCTGCCGCCGCTACCGTGCTCATGTACTCTGCTGTCGCCGTCTTCGCTGTCGCCAGCACTGCGCCAGTCCCTAGCTCAAGGTAGTTCACTGTGTACTGGAAGTCGCCCTTCGTGTAGTACAGGTTGATCACGTTGTCTGCTGCCACATGGCCGATCACGATACTCGTCGGGTCCGCGCTGTTGTACACGTATCCGTCAATCGTGATGACTTCGCCTGCAGCCGCTACCGTGCTCATGTACTCTGCTGTTGCCGTCTTCGCTGTCGCCAGCACTGCGCCGGTCCCCAGCTCAAGGTAGTTCACTGTGTACTGGAAGTCGCCCTTCGTGTAGTACAGGTTGATCACGTTGTCCGCTGCCACATGGCTGATCACGATGCTCGTCGGGTCCGCGCTGTTGTACACGTATCCGTCAATCGTGATGACTTCGCCTGCAGCCGCTACCGTGCTCATGTACTCCGCTGTCGCCGTCTTCGCTGTCGCCAGCACTGCGCCGGTCCCCAGCTCGAGGTAATTCACCGTGTAGTCGAAGCTATCCCGTTCGTAAACATAAGTAATAACCACATTCGCGAAAGGCATGGTGCCATTGACCACATCCCCGTTGACTGTGATATCGTTCGAATCGGCGCCGCGTAGATAACTGACCGCTACATCGACTCGCACAAATTTGTAGCCCGTGATTTCATTCTTTACTTGCTCCGCAAATACTGTTCCGAATGGCGGCGTGACTACCCCGACACGCTCAATGGGTGCGCCGGCGCCGTACTGGTCTTGGACAGTCAGCTTGATTACCGGCTGATATCCCACAAGTACGATGAAGCCGCCAGATCCCTCAGGCAAGCTAATCGTATAGGGGTTTGCTGCATTGGGCGCATTTTGCGTATAGGAGGTCGTGTCAGACTCATAGATCAGGAACGCCTCAGGCGTTATAACACGATTGTAGGTGATACCGTCTTCTGTGACCGACGGATCGGCAACCGTAATTGTCCAATCCCCCTCGCCCAAAGTGATATCATCAGCCGCAGTCGGGTGGATGAGGTTCTCGTTGACGTCGAGATAAAGGTCATCCAGGATGATTGCGTCTGTACTGAGAATGTTCTCGACCGTATTTACACGGCCTCCAACAGACTGCAGCTCAGTGCCGGTAGCTGAGATTGCGTTCCCGTTACCGTTCGCCGCGAAGTAGATCACGCGGATCGAGTTGCCGGGGCGCGTCAGCTGCGGAATGGGGAAGGGCCGCTGGACAAAGTTACCGAGATAGTTCTCGTATACCAGGTCTGCGCCGTTATTGGTATAGTACAGACCATTAGCCGCGTCGTTTCCGCCTTCTACAACGATGGGATAGATCAGCTTGATCTCTTCTTCAAGGATGTCGCCGAAATGCCATTCGAGTACATGGGGGAATACGTTCGTGTCTACTGTGACATATCCTGTACGGACGCCAAGGGTGTACTCGTTTGAAGTATAGTTCCCTGCAGGGCTTTCCGTAAAGGAAAGAATAGCATGGTCAGACCCTGACTCCACTCTGAATTCGCCTGTCATATCAGCGAGAAACGCTGTACGATTCGTGGTCGGGTTGCCCGACGAGTCAAGCTTAAATGGATTGTGGTCCTGGCCCATGACGTCCCTGACTACCACCGCATTGATGCCGGCTTTCTTGGCTGCGCGGGCGATACTTGCGAAGACGCCGACGATGTCCGTAACGCCCTTTGCGTTTGTGAATGAACCGGGCGCCTTCTTGATGCTTTCCAGCCATTCCCGGGCATAATTAATACTGTCGATCATATAGCCGACGGTAAATACGCCGTTTTCGCTGTTTGGTTTGTTCAGCGCATTATGCAAGGCAATGCGCGCGTTGTTGATATTCGCCGCGTCGCCTGTCCCCGATGTCGTGGTCGAGTACGTAACAGGATTGCCAGATCCTGTCCCGCCCCTTGGCTCGCCGTCGGACATGAAGACGACGTGGACCGGATGTCCGTCATAATCCGGATCGTCTACGATGCTCTTCACGATATTTGTCGCCGTAGTTAACGCCGATACGTAGTTCGTCCCAGATGTGGTCCCCAATCCGCTGATGTAGGTTTGCATCGCGCTGTTTTCTGTATAATCGAAAAACGCGCCGCTTTTGTACAATCTCGCGTTGTTCAACCCGAAATCAACCAGGGCTACCCGATGTGGGCTATCCTCAGTTATTGTATCGCCATTGGCGTCCACATAAGTCCTGGTTGCAAACATCTCATCGAGGAATGCATAGGACGCGATCTTCATCTGCTCAAGCCGATTGGTCGTCGTCGTGGCTGAAACGCTACTCGGGAGAGCCGAAAAGTTAGTCGGTATGGATACATCGTTCACGATTTGTCCCACGAAGACTGCGGCATAAAACCCTCTTGCTCCCGCAGAAGTGTTGCGCGCATAAGTAGCACCGCTGCCACTGGTCGAGTTGCCGCGGTCATATGTCACGCTATTATAGCGGACATATCGATCGGTATTGTTTGTGTCGTTATTTCCGGAGCTGATCACGCCGCTAACATTGCTAACTGCGAGAATCTGTCCGGTAGCTTCATGAATATGTGCAGTGAACGTGACTCTCACTCTGCCGGTCCGCGCCGTCCCGCCGGTATCGGAATTAATATTACTTGTGCTTGAACGATAACTTACGCTGTCCCTTGTGAAGGTCACCGTTTTTTGCACAACAGAAGGCGGAGGCGGCGTCGATGTTATTGTCCCTAAATTCGCCGGCATGGCCACTTCATTAACCACTACACCCGCAAAGACAGCAGCGTAAAATGCCCTTGCTCCAGCAGAAGTGTTGCGCGCATAAGTAGTACCGCTGCCACTGGTCGAGCTGCCGCGGTCATACGTCACGCCATTGTATCGGATATAGCGGTCTGTATTGTTTGTGTCGTTGTTCCCAGAGCTGATCACGCCGCTATAACCCGATGCGGCTACGAGCGCCCCAGTGTTCTTGTTAATGTAGGCAGTGAATGTTACTGTTACCCTACCGGTCCGCGCCGTCCCGCCGTTATCGGAAGTAATATTATTTGTGCTTGAATTATAACTTACGTTGTCCCTTGTGAAGGTCACTTCCCTGGCAATAATATCCGGATCGCTGGGTATCGTGATGCTTGTGTCCATACTGAGTGATGTATCCACCACCAGCACGATATCCGCGCCCTGGGGCATCGGCTGCCCCGACACGGCCAGGGTAACGGCTGCTTTGGTATCGTCCGGGTCGGTCCATCTTGCTGTTTTATTCAGCGAGACGCCCCCTGCGGCCGGATACACCGGGAAGTTTCGTTCATCAGGGTTATCTTTGTCATAGATGATCGGATCGCTGACGCTATCCCCCTGAGCCGCAAAAGCAACCGGGATCAAGCCGGTCGGCAGCATACTGAGCAGCATCATGATTAGTAAGACGATTGCCATGGCTTTATTCTTCCGGTGGCCTAATGGTTTTGATATGGATTCCATAGTGTTCTCTCCCCCAATATAAAGTATCGTTTCCATTGGTAATCGTATCTGTCGTTGAGACACGGTTTCCTTGACCCCCGCTACTCTTGCAGCAGGATCAACGGCCCGCTGATGACGTTCAGCGCGGCAAGACGGCCTCTTTTTTTATGCCGTTGGGGTTCGGCGTTTTCAGCCTCGTTTTTTATCAGGGAACGTGGTTAACCCGTCTTCACACCAGACAGATTCTCTCCAATGGCCTTATCTGCCTCACCTCCTTCGCGTTGATCCAATAGTCGTACGCACGATTTGTCCTGTTTTGTCAGCCTACAGATAGAGTGAATGCCTCTTCCACGCTCTGCCATTCGTCAGAGCCGGACATAGGGTAAACCTTGATGATGAGGGTGGCGCTATGCTCCCCCTTTCCCAATGGCCCGCTTATTTCAAATCCATCGATATACGTCCCCGGCCAGACAAGGCCGGATGCATAGAGCGATTCACCGGTATCGGTGAGGATGAACTCGAATGTAAGACAGCACGGATTACCATCGGGATTAAAAAGCGGCATGTTGATTGCCGACTGGTTCACTGTGACGACAGCCTCATCGTAGTCCGGGATCAGCCAGCCCTGCCTTTTGACTCTGGCAGGTTCACTGCCCGCGTAAGGTTTTGCGTCCTCATCCGTCCATAGCAGCGAGCCCAGGGGTACGGCGCCCTCTTCGATCGCGACCCATCGCGGCTTGTCCCTAACCGACTGATACAAGAGGGTTCCGGCTAAGGTAAAGATCGTACACGCGGCTACCCAAAGCATGACCTTGTAGCGGATCATCCTGTCGACGCCGGCTTCCTCGAATGCCGCCGCCCCGGATCGGAGCCTGGACTGGCTTACGGATTCACCGATTGCCAGCGTCAGTACCTGCCCGGCGCCGCCGCTATCCTCCGCGGCGTGTGAAGCTTCGGTTCTCGGCCCTTCAGCCTCCGATCTGCCCGGCGCGGGGGCCCTTGTACGAAGCATCGCCTCAATCCTGGCTTGCATAACCCCATAGTCATAAGGCTTCTTGAGGTAGTCATTGGCTCCGCAATGCAATGCCGGTATCTCGTCCTCTTTGTCCGTGGAAGTAAACATGATCGGGACGCTGCTCCGAAGCCTGATCTCCGCGCATAACGCTAGCCCATTCCCGTCCGGCAGATCCATGTCAAGGAGTATACCGTCCGGCCAAAAATCAGCAAGGAAATCCTGAGCTCCGGCAGCGCCGACCGCGCAGTGGACAGGGTAACCGGCTCTTTCAAATATCTTCCTAGTGATGTCCATCAACACTTGGCTGCTATTAATCAACAAAAGCGTTTCTTTCTGCACAACATCCTCATCATCCCGGTAGGCTTACCCTTTGTTACCCATAGTCTACTATAAATAAATCTCGTCTTTAAAATATGTCGAAATTAACACAATTCTCTACAATCTCGTAAAAACATAGCCGCTTCCGTACTTGGTAAAAATGGCGAAATCTACGGCATTCTCTTCTCCCAATTTCTTTCTGATATGGGATATCGCTTGACGGATGGCGTTCGGGTCGTGATACATCGACATTCCCCAGACCTTGGTATAAATCGCCTCCGCTGACAGTTCTATGTCTTCGTTTTGCACGAGCATCAGGAGTATGTCGAACTCCCTAACGGTCAGCCCGGCGTCCCGTCCGCTCACATAAGCCTTACGCTCATCCAGCCTAAGCTCCAGAGATCCTTTTGCGACCGCGGCGGATCCATTGACCTTCTCCCGCATCCTGCCCTCCCTGCGAAGCAGGCTCTGGATCACAGCGAGCAGTTCATTTTTGTCATAGGGCTTCGTTAGGTAGTAATCTCCGCCTGTGTCCAGCCCCTTGATTTTGTCTTTTGTCTCTACTCTGCCAGTCAGGAACATGACAGGCGCGTCCGACTGCTTCCTGAGCTCCTCACACAAAGACAGCCCGCTTCCGTCTGGTAGCTCGATGTCGAGCACAAATAGATCCGGCAGGCTGCTGGCTATGATTGACCTGGCTTCGGCCACAGTATGAGCGACTTGGACTCGATAGCCCTGGCGCGCCAATAACCGGGCGTTGAGCTTGGCTAGTACTTTGTCATCTTCCACGAGTAGGAGTAAAGGTTTCCATTCTGTCATCATGTTGTCCTTCAAAAAGAGCAAACGACACCGTTGTTCCGTACCCGACTTTGCTGTCGATCCATATTTCCCCGCCATGAGCCTGCATGATGCGGCGGCATATATACAGCCCGATCCCATGTCTCCAATAGTCTTCTTTGGTGGAGACATACCTCTTTAGCACATCGCGTACCTGATTCCGGGTCATCCCCTCCCCTGTATCCTCAACCTGGATGACCTGGCGTCCCTCCGCTCCTTCCAGTCTCACTGTGATCAAGCCGTCCTTCGTATGGGCGATTGCATTGGAGAGCAGGTTCGTCATCATTTGCTCGATACGCACCGGGTCAGCCCAGACCATCTGCAGGCCGCCTTGTAATTGATAGCCGATCTGGTTGTTGTTTGTATCCAGTTGTGTGAATTGGACGTCGCAGACTGCGCGGATCAGTTTGTTAAGATCCACTTGCTGCCTGTGCAGGGATAGCCTGCCGCTTTCGATTGCGACGGTATCCATCAAGTCAAGGATTATGCCGTCGATCAGCTTAACGCGGTTGATGATGTGTTGTTGGTTATTCATGATTTCGCTTTGATTCATCGGCGTTTCGTCCAAAAGTTCCAGTGTGTCAATGCTGCTGGCATAAATGATCGCAAGGGGCGTATTGATCTCATGAGCGACGGTCGCGAGAAAATCGCTTTTCATCCGGTCATACTGGGACAGCGTTTCATTTCTCGCCATTAGCTCGAAGTTAAGCTCTTCGATTTGCAGCTGCTTGCGGCGAAACATATCGGCGCGAAGCATGGTGATCACCAGAAGCATCATCCCCGAGACCACAGAACCGATCATGACGTCGAGGAAAATGCCGTGTTCTACCGGCATGACAATAATGGATTGCGGCAAATAGTACGCTGTGAGAAAGCAGGCGGCGTATAGGGCTGATTCGACGGCAATCATAACAATCCGTTCGCGGCCTTTCACCAGTATCGCCGTGTAGACCATCGCTAGGATAAACAAGCTGGGCGTCCCGCTCCTGTATCCCCCTACAGCAAAGAATAGCAGGGGGAAAGCCGTGATAAACACGGCGATGACGATGATGCGGCTGCACAACAAATAGCACTTCTTTTTCTCAGCAAAATAGAGCAGGCCGCAACCTAAAGCAGATAGGGACAGGTTGATCCAGGTATTGACCGCGCCCATTTTCATTATGCCGGAAAACAAGGAGATGATCGCCGACGAGACTATGCCGGAGAACGCAAGTAGATTAAACGACTGTATGTCAATATCAAGATCTTGATTAAAATAACGAAAGAACAATTCCCTGAAGAAATTCTTTTTCACTTACCCGATCTCCATGTCGCTCAGGTCGTCCTGCGTATAGCAAGCTTGCGGCTAGTCTGCATTTTGCCTTGCTTCCCACCTATTCAATTCCCTTTCTGTCCTTTGCATTAGCTTCCCCGAATCAGAAAATACAATATCGTCCGGGATTACGCGCTCCACGCTGCCGTCCTGATACTCGACAATACCAACTGTATAACGTATCGTCCCCCCCTGGGGCCCTTCGCGTAGTGGGGATGGCGGCTCCACCTTGGAAACTTGTTCCCAACAATGAAATAACGCCTTCCGGCCTTGAACCGTACATAACCTCATCATAGCCCTCCTAGGTACCCGGTTGGCTTCCGCTCCTGTTGATGCAGGCAGACCCTCCACGATGAATTTCACAACATGATCCACACCTCTACCACCCGATAGCAGAAGGCTTCTGTCCATGCAATTCAACATGTATTCGTGTTCTGCTTTTCGAACATTTATGCTTCTGTTCGTTATTGTCTCATAGCCTTCTCTTTTCGTCAAGAATAATATTCTTTACTTCATGTTCCATATTTCTTATATTTCTTATATACTATATATATAGCAGGTGCACGAATCCAGTTCCCTTATGTATTGGAGCTACGATCGAACAATAGTCTATATATTTGATTAAATGCCCTCTCTTTGACTTTTTTTTCGCCATACTATATGATGATTAAGAAGCGCAAAAGAGGTTAAGCTATGCAAGTAAAGAACGAAACAAGGCAAGAAATACTCCATGTTGCAGAGCAGTTGTTTGAAGAGTACGGATACGATAAGACAACATACCAAATGATTTCTGACGCGCTGGGCATTTCCAAAAGCATGATTACCTACCATTTTAAGAGCAAGCCATTGTTGGTGAATTGTCTTTTCGAAGAGTATCTCGATCACATTGATCATTACATTCAAGCGAATTCACCCACTCCGATGAATAGCTATTTATATCTTTCCATCCAACTTATCTGTCTGTACCGTGAAGTCTTATCGAACGAACGAAAGAAAAGGTTGTTTTTCCACGAAGAAATTTTCAAGCTTTGGGCTGCGGAAAAGCTTACCTTGGTTGAAGATGATCTGCAAAAAATCGTTAATGAATTTAATACACAGATGACAAAAGAAGATATCCATCTGGGTGCGGTACAATTGCAAGGTGCGAAACAAGGCTTATTTAACGAGATTGTTCGTAACCCGGAGGCAATATCTGTTTATCAGTTTTGTCAAACCATTGCACATATGTATGGCACTTATGCAAAGCTTGACGAACTGACAATTCTTAGAAACCTTTCACGAGCCCATGAGTTTCTCGACAGCCATGTGTTTCCGACCAATACGCACGGAGAATAGCAGAAGGCATGGTGAAAGATAGAGCGAGGGGTGCATGGGAAGTACATGCGCGAATATAAATATGAACACGGACGAGATTCGGCAGCTCCAATCCTATATCGACCAAAGCAGACGGATCGTCTTCTTTGGCGGCGCCGGCGTATCCACAGAGAGCGGCATCCCCGACTTCCGCAGTGTGGACGGTCTATATCACCAGAAGTATACGTACCCGCCGGAGCGTATCATCTCCCACAGCTTCATGCTTGACCAGCCTGAGGATTTTTTTGCGTTCTATCGGGACAGGATGCTGTATCTGGATGCGCAGCCCAATGCCGCGCATCGTAAACTAGCGGAGCTTGAAAGCGCGGGCAGGCTCGCCGCGGTCGTTACGCAAAACATCGACGGGCTCCACCAGGCGGCAGGCTGCCGGAATGTGTTGGAACTGCATGGATCCGTGTGGAGGAATTACTGCATGGATTGCCACAAAGACTATGCCATCCGTATCATTACCGAATCAACCGGCATACCCCGTTGCCCATGCGGCGGCATGATCAGGCCGGATGTGGTCTTGTACGAGGAAGCACTTGACCCGGATGTGATGCGCCGGTCAGAGAGATATATCCGCGAAGCTGACCTGCTGATCGTTGGCGGCACTTCGCTATCGGTATACCCCGCAGCAGGCTTAACCAGGTTATATCACGGGCCGCTGATCCTGATCAATCGGAGCGAGACCCCCCAGGACGGCCAGGCTTCACTCCTCATCCGTGATAGCATCGGTGAAGTGCTGGCGCAGATCCGTCCAAGCTGATATTGCATGACATGATAAGGAGGTAGAGACACATGTCCGTATTCTTCTGCCCTACACAAGCTTATCTTGAACCTTTTGCCCTGACCAACAACGCCGAAGCTCTTCGCGCTCTGGGAAAACGCTGCCTGATTGTGACCGGCAAGACCTCTGCGGCAGCCTCAGGGGCAATGGACGATTTGTCTGAGGTCTTGTCGTCCATAGACGTCGCTTATGATGTGTATGACGAGATCGAGCCAAACCCCTCGATCCACACCTGCCACAATGGCGGGCAGCGCGCAAAGGATTTTGGCGCGGAGTATATCTTCGGCATTGGCGGCGGCTCCGCCCTGGACGCGGCGAAAGCGATCGCGGCATATGCAGCCAATGAGATGGAGCCGATGGGGATCTATCAGGCGCCAGCCAGCCGCCCTCTCTCCGTTGCCGCAATCCCCACCACAGCCGGTACAGGCAGCGAGGTCAACGGCTATGCTATCCTGACCATACCGGAGCTGGGCGTCAAGCGCACCTACTCGTCGCCTGCGGCATTCCCCGCAGTCGCCTTTCTTGATCCGCGCTACACAGTCAGCCTGCCATATAGCTTGATGGTCAGTACTGCCCTCGACGCCTTTTGCCACTGCAGCGAATCCTACTTTTCCCCCAAGGCGACCCATCTGACCAGAGCGCTTAGCGTTAAGGGCGTCGATTTGATCTGGTGCGGCTTGATGGAGCTGGAGGCTAGGGATCTGGCTGAGTCTGTCCGCTTGGATCTGCTCACCGGCGCCATGCTGGGCGGCATGTGTATAGCCCACACCGGCACCGGCTATCCCCACCCCATGGGCTACAACTTATCCCTTTATCACGGGCTCCCACATGGTACCGCCTGCGCCTTATTTGAAGGCGGATACCTACACCGGCAGACTGCTGCGGCGCCTGACCTCTTTGGTAGCTTCGCGTACCTGGCCAACCTGCCGGACGTCGACTCCATCGCCGAGATACTGGAGGCTTTCGCCGGGAAGGCGCCCGTCTTGACGGATGAGGAAATCGAGCGTTACGCCGGGCTGATCGTCGATGCGAAGAATTTCTCCAATAGCATATCCCCCGTACCGAATGATGTTTCTGTTCTATCCGAACTCTACAGAAGCCTTGGCGGCACAGAGTAAGCCTGCTCCGCCGTCATTGCGTTAGGCATCCTCTACACAACCAAAGATACTCGCTGCCCTTCCAAGACATCAAAGACATATACAAGAACCGCCTGGGAGCGCCAAGGAACCAGACGAATGCGCATTGACGCCGGACAAACCAATCGCCATGCCTGCGCCAGGGGTATCACGCCCCTCTTGCTTGTGCTGGCCATTTTTTTGCCCATCCTGCCCCAGACGGCGTTGGCGGCGCCTGATCCGTCTTCACAGCAGCTATACGCGTTGACCGAGGCAGGCGCAAATAACAAGTTTTCGAACTTCGTAGACGGATACTCCCTGCTCGTCGCCAAAAGTCTGGATGTAGATATGACCAACTCCGCGATCCGCGCAGTACTTGCGGATGAGACCCAGCGAATCGAGATCTACAAGCAGGATGTGGGCAACCTCGGCAAAGCGTCCTACATCGCTTACTCCAATACTTTTCTGGACAACAGCGCTGACCATCGTAAACAATACGATGGGAGCCGTAAAATCGGCAGCAGGACGGTGACGGTCACCGCTTGGTACAGAGATCCCCTGGCGCGGGTGGAAAATGATAAAAGCCATTACCTCTGCCTGGAGATCCCTTCGGGTAGATATGTCTATACGATATTCATCAAATCCAGCGCGCCGATCTACCCTTCGGGCGGATATGAGGATCTGGTGAAGAGTTTTGCCACTTTCTCGCCGAGCGCCAGCGGCACTGTCCGTGCAGCAAGCCAGGTGGACGTTGCGAATCGTGCTTGGAATGAAGACGCCAAAGCATACTACCAGCAAACATTCA
>Ga0082212_10009888_pt1 | contig 12256 bp, 11 predicted proteins | sample TergutNt197P3_FD_71548 | JGI IMG/M metagenome (GOLD analysis project Ga0082212, IMG submission 71548) | Neocapritermes taracua P3 segment gut microbial communities from Petit-Saut dam, French Guiana - Nt197 P3 | ecosystem: Host-associated > Arthropoda: Insects > Digestive system > Gut ... | reverse complement strand
TGAAAGTGAAAGACAAATTACTGGTGGCATGGATGCCGCCCTTTAAGCATCAAGGAGGATGCAATGGCAGCTCGATCTATTCTCAATAACATTTCTGCCCTCGGCGCAAGCCGCCAATTGGGCATCACCAACCAGGGGCTGGAAAAGACAATCCAGCGGCTCACCACCGGCAAGCGCATCAACATGGCCGCTGACGACGCAGCCGGCTTGGCCATCAGCAACAGGTTGAACGCTGACATCAGGATCGCAGTACAGGCAAGGCGCAACGCATTTGACGGCGTAGCGATGTTGCAGGTGGCTGACGGTGTCCTGGACGAAGCCACCAACCTACTCACTCGCGCCGCCGAGCTGACTGAGCAGGCCAGAACTGGCACCATAAGTTCGGAAAACCGCACCGCCATTGATGCTGAGTTCCAAAAAATTCAGACGGCTCTTACGGTATTGTCCAGGGATACCAAGTTCAACGGCCAAACGGTCTTTACGGATAATAGCACTAATATCTCACTGGCTGATTTTGCAATGCAGGATGTCAAGATCGGTAATATGGCAGGTACATTTACTGGATCATTGATAGGGGCTGGAGGCACTGATGTTGATACTGTCAAAAATTCAATATCTACTGCACTTGCGAATGTAAGTATGCAGAGGGCATCCATTGGTGCCTCCATGCAGAATCTTTACTCCTTCGCCAACTCACTTGGCATCGAGGTAGAAAACTACACGGCGGCCTTCTCCCAGATCAGGGATGCCAACATCGCAGATGAGGTCATCAGCCTCACCAAGTTCCAGGTTCTTAACCAGTCTGGCACCAGTGCCCTGGGACAGTCCAACCAGGCTGCACAGTCGGTTCTATCACTCCTCCGCTAACTCTTTGAATGGTACAGGATGTTATTGAATAAATAATAGATGGATGGGGGGAGGCTCTTCAAGACCTGCCCCCCCCCTCCTTCCCGTACAAATTGTGCTACAGGAGTAACTTATGTCGGCAGACCCCTTGTCCGTCACAGGCGGTGCTGGCCCGGTAGTACCTGCTACGCTTGTAAACCCACAAGCTCAGACACAGGCTGTAAGGTTTCAGGCATCTCAAGCGGTTGCGGATACTGTAGGTACGAAGCCCCGAAACGATGTTGGCCCCAAAAAGGCCAACGAGCAAAACACGTCAGAACCAAGTAAGCAGGCAGCAAGTATTGCCAGAGCTGAAAATGAAGCTAAACACCCGTTGCAGGAGGAACCACTTTCCCTGGAAGAAGCAGTCGCATCTTTCAGGGAATACCTGAACGGCCTGCCCCACGACCTGCAATTCAACATTGACCAGGATACTGACAGGACGGTCTTCAAGCTCGTCAATCCTGTCACGAGGGAAGTAGTAAAACAGTACCCCTCGGATGAATTTCTCACCATGGTCAGACGGCTCAAAGAGGCTTCGCACTCCATCACCGGCAATGGCCTATTAGTTGACGGTCGTTATTAGTAACCACCAGAGTGGGGTCTGACCAAACCCACTCTGGTTTTTTGTTTTTCTATTACCAAAATTGCTAGGTCTAAATCTCCTGGCTCAATTATTGTGTATTGTATTGAGGAGGTCGTGTTATGGCACTATCCTTTGGTGGTATCTCCAGCGGCATTGACACCAGCTTGCTGGTGCAGTCGATTCTGGAGCAGGAATACAGACCGGTAACCCGCTTACAGGATCGCCAGGATCTGAACAACGCTAAAAAAACGGCCCTGAGTTCCATAAAGAGCAGCCTGATGGCCCTCGCCACAAGTTTTACGTCACTAAACGCAACGGCTGTCGATAAGCGCACCTTCACCTCTACAGACAACAACATTGTTACCGCCACCGGTGCTGGTGCAGCCTCAGGCCAGTACGACCTGAACGTCACCCAGTTGGCTACCAAGGCCCGTACGGAGCTGAATAGATCTTTTTTCACACAGAACGACTCTGTAGGCGAAGGCGTATACACAATCACCAATCTAAATGGTAAAGATATTGAGGTTACTCTGGAGAGTGGCAAGGACTCACTTGCCAACCTCGTAGATGCCATCAATTCAAAAAAGGTCGAGAACGAAAAAGGCGAAATGGTAGATTCTGGCGTGACTGCCAGTATAGTCCAGAAAAAACCTGGCGAATACCACCTGGTATTGTCCTCAACAGAGACAGGCAAAGGTGAAGGCGAAAACGGCCGAACGACTATCGGTATTTCTGGCCCAGCCACCAGTGAGTTTGGGAAACAGTTGGATGGTCGTCCCCTCGCTGTTTACACAGAGGCCCAAAACGCAAAGTTCACCCTCAATGGCGTTGAAATCGAGCGTTCCTCCAACGAGGTAAAGGACGCTGTTGACGGCGTTACTTTCTCCCTAAAGCAAGAGGGTAAGGCCAGCCTGACAGTAGCAACTGACAAAGAGGGCATCACCAAGGCCTATCAGGACATAGTAGATAAATTCAACGCTGCATACAAGGCTTACCAGGCCGTGGCTGGCAAGGATGGGGCACTGGCCAATGATGCGACCATGCGGACTGTATTTAGCCAGTTACGTTCCGTCATATCTGTGGCGATTGAGGGCGATGGGAAGGTACTCGGCAGCTCAGCCAGTCTGGGCCTTTCTACCAACCGAGACGGCACGCTGTCCCTTGATGCCAAGATGCTCAGCGAGGCCCTGGACAAAGACCCCGAGCTGGTTGGAAAGATTTTTCAAAAGGCCTCAACCGGAGCCACAGACTTCCTCGACAGGATGACTGTGGGCGCAACCGCCAGCCTGAACGTCACCATCAACAATATCGACACTCAAAATTCCAACCTCAGCAAACAAATCGACACCATGCTCGATAAGCTGGATCGTCGGAAAGAAGTACTCACCGCCCAATTTGCCAGGATGGAGTCAGTGTTGGGCCAACTGCAGGCTGCTGGACAGAGCCTGGGTGGGATGTATTTCTAGGCCTTTTCCAGGCATTGTTCAGGCATTGTCTAGGCATTATCCAGCAAGATAAGCCGATACTCGATACTAAATACTCAATGTAATGCCAGGTTTTGACCCATGGGTTGCAACTTGGCGTTTTTATTTGCAAAATGGTATGATGGAGGTTCAGGAGTCTTCATGATCCCAAATCCAGGTGCTGCCCAGTCCGACTCATATATGCTGCAACAGATCAGCAGCGCAACCCCTGAGCAACTTTGCGTCATGTTGCTGGAGGGTGCCCAGCGATTTCTTACGCAGGCCATTGCCTCCGTCAAGGCACACAATATTTCAGAAAAAGCAAAGTATGTAAATCGCGTCTCTGCCATCGTGGAAGAATTGATGGTGCAGGTAGTCAGCGATGATGGAAATGAACTGGCTAAAAATTTATCCAGGATTTATGAGTGGTGGATGAACCAGCTATTTGAGGCCAGCAGGGGGGATGACACCCAAAAAATGGAAATGATATATTCCCAGATGGATGACATGCGACTCACCTGGGTACAGCTAATCCATAAAACACCGCAAGCACCATCTGCCGCCAGCAGCCTGAGTGGAGATTTGATGGGATGAGCGACTTAACTGACATTGCCGGGAATGATGGGAATAGCGGGAATAGTGGGAATGCTGACCAGGCCGTCAGTCAGCTAATCCAGGAACTGGAAGACCATCTCCATGAGACTGAAATACCGGATTCGGACTACGTGGCAGAATGGAATAAAAAATTCAACGCAGCGGTTGCCGTGGCGGATCGTGGGCCTGAGTGGAAAAAAATCGTTGAACGCTCTCATGCCATGAGCGTAGCGATTCAGACCCGAGTGAGTGCATTGACTTATGAGTACGAGCAGATGCGCCGTGAGTTGAGTCTTCAGTCAACCGGCCAGAGGGCACTCAAGGGGTACTCCTCCGGGACAAAATAACCGCTGGATGATTTTTTCGGCTGCGTGTGCAACTTCCATTTGGCTGTAGATGCCGACTGTACGCGGAGTTTCAGCTATTCAGACCGAAGTGTCTGCATCAAGTTTTTTCTGCCTGTGATTTACAGAGTAAAAAAAAATAAAAAATATTGAAAAAAAAATAACAATTTAGAAACATTCAGCTATAGAATCACAATGTAGCTGGAGGAAATTCTTTGCTCAGAAAAATCCAGATTTTCAAAGCCCTGGACATAGAGATCAAAAAGCAGCGAGGTCCCTCGTCAGTTAAGCGTCCCTACAGGGATCACAAGAGTCTCAAGGAAGTTCTGAGCCAGTCGCGTATAAGCATCATTGCCGAAATTTCAGGCGGCAATCCGATGCATGGGAAGGTGCGACAGTCTTTCAGACCATCCACACATGCCAAGAGCCTATTTGAAAATGGAGCCAAGGCACTTTCTGTTGCCACAGATCCCTTTCTGTACGCCAGCATGGATAAGCATCTGCCAGAAGTGCGCGGCGTTGCAACGTGCCCACTGATACGCCGAGATTTTATTTTTGAAGAGTATCAGATTGAAGAGAGCAAAATACTCGGAGCAGACGCTATTTATTTGTTTGCGTCATTGCTGGAGCCTGAGCGTTTGAAATCTCTCCATGAATTTGCCGCAAACAAAAACCTTGACGTGGTAGTTGAAGTGGCCAGTGAATTCGATCTCGAAAATGCTCTGGAAATTGGCGCGCAAATTATCTGTGTTGTGGGTCGCAACCTCGACACATGGGAGCCGTCATGGGAAAAAACAATCAAACTCCTGAAAAAAGTTCCGCAAAACAAATGCTTGAGAATGGCTGAAGCAGGCATCTCCAGCCTCGGACAGATTAGAGAACTTGAATCTCTTGGTGTCCACGGAGTTATTATTTGTGATGTACTATTGAATGAGTTCTATCCAGGAAAGCGCCTTGGCCAGCTTCTTGCAGGAGTTGAGCCAGCCAGAAAGGCTCCAAAAAAATCCGTCATTGAAGACAAATCTGAACCTGACGAATCGAATGCAGACAAATATTCCAAGCAACAGTCATCATCCTCATCCTTTTCCAAACACCCTTCAAGGGGGCACAAGGAGACATCAATGTCAGAAATAATTAAGGCCGAAAACGCCGCAACCGCTGGAGAACTGACCGAAAAGAAGCCAGTTGCTCCAAAGAAAGTAGCCCCAGCTAAAAAGGCAACCGCCAAAAAGCCCGCTGCCAAAAAAGCTGCCAAGCCGGCGGCCAAGAAAGCTACCCCAAAGAAAAAGACGACTGCCAAGCCAGCCGCCAAGAAGGCCGCTCCGAAAAAAGCAGCTCCGAAGAAGGTAGCCGCTAAGAAGGTTGCTCCGAAAAAAGCAGCACCGAAGAAGGTAGTGGCGAAGAAAGTAGCCGCCAAGAAGGCCGCTCCGAAAAAAGCAGCACCGAAGAAGGTAGTGGCGAAGAAGGTAGCCGCAAAGAAGGTCGCCCCGAAAAAAGTAGCTCCCAAGAAGGTAGCCCCGAAAAAAGTAGCTCCAAAGAAGGTAGCCGCAAAGAAGGCCGCTCCGAAAAAAGCAGCTCCAAAGAAGGTAGCCGCAAAGAAGGTCGCTCCGAAAAAAGCAGCTCCAAAGAAGGTAGCCGCTAAGAAGGTCGCCCCGAAAAAAGTAGCTCCAAAGAAGGTAGTCGCAAAGAAGGTCGCTCCGAAAAAAGCAGCACCGAAGAAAGTAGTGGCGAAGAAAGTAGCTCCCAAGAAGGCAGTAAAATCTGTTGTCAAAAAAGCACTAACCACAAAGAAGTCTACGCCTGCCAAAAAAGGGTGCTGCAGAAAACGCTGATAATGCAATCTGACAACTAATACATTTTTCTATTAGCCTCTTGCGCCATTGCCATCGTTGCGTTGCGCTCTGTGCGTTCTGTTCCAATCACATAATGCTGTTCGTAATACGAACCAAAGAGAGAGTCATGATGAATCTAATCGACCGTGTTGCAGCTTTGGAAGTTCTTGACAGCCGCGGTAATCCGACTGTACTCGCCCGTGTCTATTTAACTGATGGAAGCTACGGCCAGGCAATGGTGCCCAGTGGTGCCAGTACAGGTAGCCGTGAAGCCCTCGAAAAGAGGGACGGAGACAAAAAACGCTACCTCGGCAAGGGCGTTTTGGGCGCGGTGAAGGCCATAAATAATGAGTTAAACGATGCCCTCCAGGGGATGGATCCCTTTCAGCAAGTTGAACTTGACGAGTTGATGATCAACCTGGATGGCACTGAAAATAAAGCTAAATTGGGTGCAAATGCCATACTTGGTGTTTCCATGGCGATAGCAGATGCCGCTGCAAAGGCGTGTAATCAGCCCCTTTATCGGTATCTGGGTGGAGCCTCTGCCCATATTCTGCCGGTTCCGATGATGAATATCCTCAACGGCGGGGCACACGCAGACAACAATGTTGACATTCAGGAATTCATGATTTTGCCGGTTGGTGCCCCATCATTTACAGAATGTATCCGATGGGGAGCGGAGATTTATCATGCCCTCAAAGGAGTCCTGAAAGCCAACAAGCTGGCCACTGGCGTAGGTGACGAAGGCGGCTTTGCCCCCAACCTGAAGAGCAATGAAGAAGCGTTGGAATTAATCTCTGAAGCAATCAGGAAAGCAGGATACAAACCGGGCAAGGATGTGTACATGGGCCTGGATTGCGCTTCTTCAGAATTTTATAAGAATGGCAAGTACGAGATTGACGGTGCAGCCAAGTCAGGTAAAGACCTGATCGATTACTATGCAGGACTTACAAAGCGTCACCCTGTCCTGACCATCGAAGATGGTTGCGATGAAAGCGACTGGAAGAATTGGAAGGCACTGACAGACAAGTTGAGTGAGACCACCCAGTTAGTGGGCGATGATCTGTTTGTCACCAATCCGGCGATTTTGGCAAAGGGTATTTCAGAAGGCGTTGCCAATGCCATTCTCATTAAGCTCAATCAAATCGGCACCGTCACTGAGACAATGAGGGCCGTGGATATGGCACACAAGGCTGGCTACCGCGCAGTAATCAGCCATCGCAGCGGCGAAACCGAGGATGCTTTTATAGCCGACCTCTCGGTTGCCACCGGTGCTGGCCAAATAAAAACTGGTGCCCCATGCAGGACAGACCGAGTTGCCAAATATAACCGCCTACTGCAAATCGAGTGGGAACTGGGTGCCGCAGCTAAATATGCGGGGCGCAGAGCCTATGGCTCCAGGTTGAAATGATAGGCCGAAATGATAGGTTGAACTGATATGAACTTAGCATGGCTACTTAAATCAAGCACTATATGGATTGCCATCGCCCTGTCAGGGACTGCGACTATGTCTGCGCTGTGGTTCAGCCCGGAGGGTCTCCCTTCGCTTCGCAAGCGGCAGGCCGAACTTCTTAGCCATAAAACCAACCTGTTTTTCATCTCAAAACAAAACAGGATGCTTTTTGATGAAGTCTGGCGACTGAACAATAAAGACCCTGAACTCATGGAAGCCATTGTGCGCCGTTTGGGCTATGATCGGCCCGGCGAAAAGGTTTACGTCTTTGGCGATCAAACTAACAGGCGATAAAGCTGAATTTGAAACTGGGATTTTTTCCGGTTGTGAAATTACATCCAATAAAAGACAACGGGCTTATCATAGCCTCAGCTTCAGGCAATGTTTTTGCCTTTGTTTGGGCTGCTGACCATTTCGGCGATGGTTGGCAGGTGGCCTGTGTAAATGGCTCCGAATGGGCGAGGTACATCTGCCCAAGGGGACGGGGTTTGGGCCTGGACGGTCTTTTTGTCCTGGATAATTTCATCGCTGGCAAACTGTGGAATATCAGGCACTGGGATTCGGATGGCACTCCCACCTTTTGCTCTAACGGCACGAGGGCGGCGGTTGCATTATTGCCTGAGGAGTTCCAGGGCTTGGTCGAGGTCTGCTCCAATGATGAAATAGTTCTCCTGGACAGGAAGGGGCCGGAGGTTGCCCTCCGCCTCCCACAAGGGGCCGATTTTTGTCTGATGGAGCCTCCTGACGGTTTGCCATTCCCTGCCGTATGTGGCTGGACTGGCACTCCTCAATTGGTATTGGAGGTAGGAGACACTGACAATATTGACATTTCGACTCTCTCCCCACCCCTTCGCTCTCATCCACAATTGTCTGAAGGGGCCAACGTCAGCTTCCTGCAAGTACAGTCCCACGGACATGCAAGGGTCAGAACCTGGGAGAGAGGTGTAGAAGGGGAGACACTCAGTTGCGGGCAGGGTGCCGCGGTTGCCGCTGCATGGCTGGCAGAGCGGAGTGGTATCAAAAAATGGAGAATACAACCAAGGGGAGATGACCCGCTTTTTTTAGACATCGGCCAAATTGAAAACAGGCGATGGTCGGAGCTTTGGCTGCAAGGACTCATCAGAGTGATTGGCAAATTTACGCCTGACTCGTCCATAGGACTATTGGATGTATAGCCCCCAACCTGACCCAATTCTTGTTCAGCTATTCACTGAGGCCCTGGCGCATCAGTCGCAGGGCAACCTCAACATGGCACTGGTCGTCTATAAGCGCACTCAGAGACAGTTCCCAGACTTTATTGACGCATGGATTAATGCTTCTGTTGTGCTGCTTGCCATGGATCGTGCCGAGGAAGCCCTGGATATGGCAGTGCGGGCTGTGGAATTGAGCCATGAAAACGTGACAGCACTATGCGCCCTCGCTAATGCCCAGCATGGGTTAGGAAAAATGGATGAGGCTCTTGAATATTTCCAAAAAGCACTCTCAATTGATCCAAACCACATTCCAGTCCTCACTAAAATGGTGGGCATCCATAACCTAAGGGGACAGTTTGCAAAAGCCCTTTCCATAGGCGACAGAGCAATCCTGGCCCAACCGGACAACTCTATGCCTTGGGTAAACAGGGGCTATACAAAGTTTTGCGCGATGGATTTAGCGGGGGCCGAGTATGATTTTGCCAGGGCATTGGAGTTGGATAAAAACAATGCCCTCGCGCACTATAATATGGGTGCCCTTCAGTTGTTACAGAACCGCTACCACGATGCTTGGCCCCATTTATTATTCGCAAAAGCCCATTTTGATTGGGAGGAATGGGAAAAACGGACAGAGAAAACGCCTGATTTTGGTAAACCACAATGGCACGGCGAGCCGCTGAACGGGCGTACGCTGCTTATTTATTGTGAACAAGGTTTTGGAGATAGAATCCAATTTGCCAGATTTATTTCGCATCTGAGGCAATTTGGTGGGCATATCCTGTTTTTGACTTCCCCGCCGCTTGACAGGCTAATGTCCAGCCTTCTGGGCATAGACAGCATTGTACTCAAAGGGGAGCCGCTGCCAGAATTTGATTTGGTAGTTCCACTGATGGAAGTACCAGCAATTATAGATATTGATTACCCTGACGTAGCCCCACTCCCATATCCTTCCCTTCCGGAACCACAAGCCATATCCGAACTGAATAGACCTGGATTCAAGGTGTGCCTGACCTGGGCGGGGAGTAAGACCCATGGCAATAATGCGCTCCGCAGCATGAACCCTCACTATTTTGATGCTCTGGCAGATATGGAGGGTATCGCCTGGTACGGGTTGCAATTGCCAAGGGCAACAGAGTTGCCAAATCTTCCAGGGATTTTAGACCTCTCACACTATATGAACGATTTTTTTGATACTGCCCAGCTAATCAGGCAAATGGATTTGGTAGTAACTGTAGATACTTCGATGTTGCATGTTGCTGGGTCTCTGGGTTTGCCAGCAGTAGTTTTATTGGCGTTTAAGCCAGATTGGCGATGGGGGGCGGCTGGCAGACAGACGCCCTGGTACCCGTCACTCACGCTGCTTAGACAACCTGCATACGGTGACTGGAAAAGTGTGATTAGTGACCTCAGAATATTGATTACAGAGCGCGTTGATTCAGGAAACCAATGACATGCAGGACAGCCAGCAACCCCATCCACTCCTTGTTCAGTTATTTACTGAGGCCTCGGCCTACCAGTCCCAGGGTAACTTACATTTGGCACTGGTGGCCTATAAACGCATACAGAGGCAATTCCCGGACTTTGTTGATGCCTGGACTAATGGTTCTATTGTATTGAACGACTTGGGCCGCTCTGAGGAAGCACTGGAAATGGCTCTGCGGGCAGTGGAATTAGGGCCGGAAAACCCGACAGCCCGTTGCGCTCTTGCCAATGCCCAGCAAAAACTTGGGAATTTAGATGATGCAAGTACAAATTTCCAAAAAGTGATTCAGCTTGACCCGAACCATGTTCCTGCCCTATCAAATTTGGCGGGTATCTACAACCGACAGGGGTTGTTTGTAGAAGCCATGGCACTGGATGATAAAGCAACACAGCTTCAGCCTTCTGATTCAGCACTCTGGGGAAACAGGGGCCACACAAAGATGAGGGCAATGAATCTGGAGGGGGCGGAGAGCGATTTTATTAAGTCACTTGAATTAGACAATAACAATGCCCTCCCGCGTTGGAACCTGGCCTATGTCCAGTTGCTACAGCACCGTTACCATGATGCCTGGCCCAACTTTAGTGCCCGCAGGGAATTGATAGAATGGGTGGAAAACAAGTGTAATGTTGGGAAGCCACAATGGAATGGCGAACCATTGGAGGGACGTAGGCTATTCATATACTCTGAGCAGGGCTTTGGCGATACTATTCAATTTTCTCGCTTCATCCCCCGATTAAGACAGTATGGCGGTAAGTTCATTTTTTCGACCCACTGGATGCTAAAAAGGCTCCTGTCGGGTCTCCCCGGAGTTGATGATCTAGTAATCGAAGGAGAGCAGTTGCCGGAATTTGACCTGGCTATTCCCTTGATGGAATTGCCTACAATCCTGGATGTGGGCCTGGTTGATTTGGTCCCACTACCGCCTCCGGCATTGCCAGAACCACAGACCATACCCGAACTGGACAGGCCCGGATTCAAGGTGGGCCTGACCTGGGCGGGGAGTCGAACCCATACAAACGATGCGCTCCGCAGCATGGATCCGATACACCTGGACGAATTGGCAGACATGGAAGGTATAGCCTGGTATGGACTACAATTGCCAAAGGCGACAGTATTGCCAAATTTACCAGGGATCATCGACCTCTCACACCACATGAATGACTTCATGGATACTGCTCAATTAATCAGGCAACTAGACCTGGTAATAACTGTAGATACTTCTATGTCGCATCTAGCCGGTTTTTTGGGCCTACCAGCCGTTGTACTGCTGGCATTTTGCCCAGACTGGAGGTGGGGAGCTACAGGCAGCCATACACCCTGGTATCCGTCACTTACACTGCTGAGACAACCTGCACACGGTGACTGGAAGAGCGTGATTGGTGAATTGAAAACATTGATAACAGAGCCTGTAATTTCCTGGAACCGGTAACATGCAGGATAACCAGCAATCAGATCCACTCCTTGTTCAGTTATTCACTGAGGCCTCGGCCCACCAGTACCAGGGTAACCTCAGCATGGCATTGGTGGCCTATAAGCGCATCCAGAGGCAATTTCCGGACTTTGTTGATGCCTGGATTAATGCTTCTGTTGTGCTATCTGCATTAGACCGCCCGGAAGAAGCCATGGATATGGCAGTGAAAGCGGTGGAATTATTGCCCGAAAACCCAACAGTCCTTTTTGTCCTTGCCGCCATTCAGCAACAGCTCGGGCAAATCGAAGACTCTAAGATCATTTATAATAAAGTCGACAAACTTCAAGAGTTTTATGTCAGAAACGGACAATTCGTTGAAGCCATTGCCATAATTGATATTTTTATTCAGGCACATCCCGACAACTCCGAACTATGGGGAAATAGGGGCTATGTAAAGATACAAGCTATGGACTTAGCAGGGGCTGAGGATGATATAACCAAAGCACTGAAATTGAAAAAAAATAATGCCATCTCTCGCTATAACCTCTCTTGTGTGCAATTTTTACAGCACCGCTATCATGAGGCCTGGCCCAACTATAGAACCAGAATGGAACTACCAGAATGGCAAAGAATTGTGCGAGATTTTGGTAAACCACAGTGGCAGGGCGAACCATTGGACGGGCGCACACTGCTGGTTTACTACGAGCAAGGCTTGGGAGACAATATCCAGTGTTCGCGCTTCCTCCTGCAGTTGAAGCAGTTTGGGGGGTGCATTCTGTACTTAGTCCCCAAACCATTGCAAAGATTATTGTCAGACATTCCTGGCGTTGATGGTCTTCTTGTTGAGGGAGAGCCACTACCAGAGTTTGACTTCGTAGTCCCCTTGATGGAACTGCCCCCGATTCTGGACGTGGGTATATCTGATTTGGCTCCGTTGCCGCCCCCGACATTGCCGGAACAACAAGCCATACCAGAACTGGAAAGACCTGGCTTCAAGGTGGGTCTGGTCTGG
>Ga0082212_10009887_pt1 | contig 12257 bp, 9 predicted proteins | sample TergutNt197P3_FD_71548 | JGI IMG/M metagenome (GOLD analysis project Ga0082212, IMG submission 71548) | Neocapritermes taracua P3 segment gut microbial communities from Petit-Saut dam, French Guiana - Nt197 P3 | ecosystem: Host-associated > Arthropoda: Insects > Digestive system > Gut ... | reverse complement strand
ACCTTTCTATACCCCCTGAATAGACGCCTTTCAAATAAAAGCGGCTGTCGCAAAACGCGGGTCGCCCAGTGTGCGACCCCTACGTGTTACGGTATAATAAACAATATATATCGTACATCGTAGGGGACGCACACCCGGGCGTCCCGTTTTCGAGTTTTGCAACAGCCTCTCTGTCTGTATTGACTTCCCGGTTTTGGTATGTTATCGTTTAAATCGCAGAATTGTTCTTTCCGGCAGTTGGATAATTGAAAGGAGAAAAGGAAAAAATGAAAAATGGAAGAAGAATAGCAGCCTTAGTGACCGCCTTGCTCATGTGCCTGGTACTGCTTGTTGCCTGTAAGGACGACAGTGGCTCCGTTGATGCTCCTCAGGGAAGCGCAGCGCCTGCTTCCAGTGCTCCGGCGTCGAGCCCTGCCCCAAGCGCAGCGCCGTCTACCGCCGGTGACGTCGCGCCTCCTGTGGAGGCCCCGACTGGCGCGGACGTCCGCTTTGCCGATGAGATCACCGCTATCACCGATGGGTTCGCAGTGGCGGCTATCAACCCGCTATTGCCCGGAATAGCAATGCCTCCTGTCTTTTGGACGTATAATATGATATACGACAGGTTGTTGCTCACAAACACAGACGACATACAGATTCCCTATCTTGCTACCGAGTGGGAAACGGACGATTATGTGACATTCACATTTAAGCTGCGCGACGACGTCTATTTCCATAACGGGGACAAGTTTACCGCCAATGACGTCGTCTGGACTGCCCTTACCGGCAAGGAAGTGCCCGGCGCCCCTTCGAACAGCATCTGGAGTTTCGTCAAGGATGCGGTCGCGCTGGACGACTACACAGTACAATTCGTTTTAAATGACATCAATGTTGATTTCTGGTGGCATGTCTCGCGGACTGAAACCGGTATTTTGAACGAACGGGCTGTCACGGCGGATCCTGAAAGAGGCACTTGGATTGGCACCGGCGCATATCGCCTGACCGAGTTTGTCCCGAACGACCATTGGGTTTTTGATCGCAATGAGGATTATTGGGGCGAGCCGCCCATTACAAAAAAAATCAATATGTTGCATATCCCTGAGCAAACGACACGCGCTATGATGTTGCGCAACGGCGACGCGCAACTGGTATTTAATATGCCCGCTGAGGCTGTGGATCAGTTTGAGGACAATCCGGACTATGTCGTGTATCAGCATATGAGAAATACTCCGGGCCCCATCTATTTCAACATGTCGCACCCCATTTGCGGCGACTGGAACTTCAGGATGGCTGTTGGGTCCGCTATCGATAAAAATGAGATTACAACGGCTGTCGGCGGCAGGTTCCTTCTCCCCGAGTATGAAACCGGAGGGCTTTGGGGGTTAATGACGGAGTTCCGTAATCTTGATATCCCGCTGGTCCCGGAGGACCTTGAAGCAGCGAAAGCGTATCTCGCGGCGTCGCCATATAACGGAGAGACTATAACGATTACGGGCGCGTCACCTGACCATGTAAGGGCTGCCGAAGTTATACAGATGGAGCTTGCCAGAATCGGCATCGAAACAGAAATAAATGCCGTAGAGAATACGGCAGTGCCTAATTTACATGCGGAGAATAAGCTTGAGATTTTGGTAACCGGGATGAATTTCCCATTGAGCGCAACGGCTATACGCCCCCTTTTGTATCCCGACCTGCCTACCAACAGGACAAGGCACAACAACCCGAGAGTGACCGAGATGCTTGACCAGGCTGCTAGGGAGCCGGATCGCGCCGAGCGCGAGAAGATATACATGGAAATACAGGCGATCGTCGCTGAGGACCCGCCGTATTTCAACATCTGGTGGAACGTCGTTCCGAATATTGGAGTCAAAGGCATTGGTGGGTTCACCCAGCCGGGGGACAACAGCTATGATTTGCGGTACATGTACTGGCAGATAGAGGGCTAACGACCTGTGGCGTATCCGGAATCTGAGGGTTCCGGATACGCCGTTCATATCAGGAGAGTGATAAGATGTTCCGTTTCGTGCTCAAGCGGGTTTTGTTAATAATCCCGATTATCATCTGTGTATCATTCATAGTGTTTGCTCTTATTGATTTGGCGCCAGGAAACATTGTTGATTCTATGATCAATGAGAACATGTCGAATGAGGATATCGACGCATTGATGCGCATGTACGATCTTGACAAACCAATGATATATAGATATGGGAAATACATGCGTAATCTGGTGCAGGGGGATTTGGGCGTTTCCTTAACCAGTAACCTTAGCATTTGGGATACATTCATGGACAAGCTGCCCAACACGCTTCTCCTGTCTTTTTCAGGGCTTGTCATTGGGCTGTCGTGCGCGATTCCGTTAGGGATAACTGCGGCAAAACACGCCGGGTCGATAGCGGACAGCGTGACGACTATCCTTGCGGTCATCGGGGTTTCTATCCCGGTTTTTTGGTTGGCGCTTTTGCTTTTGCAACTTTTTTCACAAAATCTCGGCTGGCTTCCCGCCGGGGGGATGCAGCGGGGGATAAAGAGTCTCATACTGCCGGCTGTTTGCAGCGGGCTCATGCTGATGGCGACCGCTACAAGGCAAACCAGGTCCAGCCTCCTTGATCTCCTGAAGGCGGACTTCCTCCGCACCGCCAGAGCGAAAGGCGTGCCGGAAAAAACTGTTATCAGGAAACACGCGCTTGGCAACGCGTGGATTCCGATCATAACTGTGGTCGGTTCTTCCTTGGCTCATTCGATAGCGAATTCTGTCATTATTGAACAGGTGTTCGCGTGGCCGGGCGTCGGTCGTATGGCAACGGAGGGGGTGCTGGAACGGGATACGCCGACAGTACTTGGCGCCGTTATCATGACGACTTTTTTCTACGTCCTGATCCAAATCTTGGTCGATATTATCTACGCATTTGTCGATCCTAAGATTAAGTCACAGTATGTCACTGTTAACAAGAGGAAAAGGAAGTTTGCCGAATGAAAAGGAATAAAGGCGAAGACGTACTTGTTACGAAAAAATACGCAAAAAGAAGCACGTTTGGCGAAATGCTTCATAAGCTGTTAAAACACAAGGGCGCTTTAGTTGGTCTGACAATTTTTGCCTTAATACTTCTATGTTTCATTATTTCGTTAATATTTATCAGCTATGATATGATTACGATTGGCACGGTAAGCGACAGGTTTACCCCGCCAAGCTGGAGTTTTCCGTTTGGTACTGACAATATGGGACGCAATATGATGTGGCGCATATTTTATGGTTCGCGCTACTCGCTTGCCCTCGGTTTCGGCGGTTCGGCTATAGGCGTTTTTTTCGGGGTCGGGCTTGGGGCTATCGCCGGTTACTACGGTGGCGTCAGGGAGTCGCTTATTATGCGTTTTGCCGACGTTTTGTCGTCCATTCCGGCAATGCTGTTCGGAATTGTTATTATGTCCACGCTTGGTTCAAACCTTAGAAACCTGATCTATACTGTAGCGATTGCGTCGACGCCCAGTTACATCCGAATAACAAGGGCGTCTATTCTGTCGCTAAAAAATCAGGAGTTTGTTGAGGCTGCGCATGCGATCGGGCTGCCTAACCCGCGTATTATCCTGACTCAGATTTTGCCCAATGGGTTGTCGCCAATCATCGTTTCATTTACTATGAATTTTGGTATGTTGATTCTTGCGGCGTCGGGGTTGTCTTTTCTTGGCTTTGGCGTTACGGCGCCGAGGCCGGAATGGGGCGCTTTGATTGCGGGCGGGAGGAAGTACATGCAGACTTCTCCATATCTTTTAGCGTTTCCGGGATTGTTTATCATGCTCATTGTTCTTGCGTTTAATCTGATTGGCGACGGGCTTCGAGACGCGCTCGACCCCAAGCAGAGGAGATAGGGTCGCCGCAGGGGGCGTCCGAAAACTGATAAAGGAGACTAAGTATTATGGCACTTGCGGTGAAAGCTACATTGGTTGCGTTTTGGGGTGACGTAGAAAACTTCCCTTGCCATGCAATGTTGAAAATCGGGGATACTGTGACCTTTGATGGGTCGGAAATCAAGGGGAAGTTTTGCGCGGACACAATGACGCGTATAGTTGATGCTATGTACAAAGTTTTTCTGGCGGGGCCACGCTACATTGATCCTATTTATTATGACAATTTTTGGTATGCTCCGCTCAGCACTGCGGATTCGTCTAAAGTAGCTTATGACGGAAACGGGTGGACTCCAGTCCTTGAAGAACAAGAAGATACCGGCAAATCGGGATACTTGCAGTCCTCGCAGGCACATAAATGGCCGCCTGTTGACAGATATCCGTTTATGACGGAAACAACTGTCAAGTGTCCTGACGCGCGCACTATTGCTGTTTTCCTGATTGAGCCGTATGACCTCGCCGATGGCGGCGGGCGCGCGCTTCCGTTTGTCAGAAGGCAGATTACTATGATGGACAGGATTGCCAAGTCGGAGGGGAGGACATGGCCGCTTGCAAGGGTAGCGGAACTGTATTCTGATTTTGAGATTTTCGAGGTTTATCCGCCTCTTGTAAAGCAGATTATTGAGCCCGGTATCAAGGAATTGGAGATTCTTGGTTTTGCGGAAATAAAGGATGGGAATGTGACAATAACTGACAAGGGTGTGGAAAGAGTAGCCCGTTTTAAGGCTGAGACGTCGCCCGACGTCATCGAAGCGCTGAAACTGTAGCGCTTTTTGCTAACAATTATTAAGAAAAAGGGTAACTATTCAGGCCCTTGCGCTCGAAAGACGTTTTTTTGCTTCCTTTTGCGCTCAGGAGAGACATCGTGTCTCAACTTCGCGCCGCTACGCATCCATGCTCCGCTATCGGAAGCAAAAAAACGTCTTCCTCACCGGTCCTGAATAGTTACGAAAAAGGAATTACTATTTGAGGAGGCATGTTACGTGAAAGCTATTCAGGAACTCGAATCGCGAATGTCGGCCCGGCTCGATGTGCTGAAAGAAGAAAAGAACAAGGGAAGAAAAATCGTCGGTTATGTGCCAACCGGTTATTTCCCGGAAGAAATGCTCTTGGCTTGCGGGGCCATTCCCCTTGGGTACATTTTCGCCGGGAACACCAAAGTGCTGACCGATGTTTTGCGTTATGCAAGCAGGTGGTACGACCCGTTCTGGCTCAGTCAGATCGAGTTTTATCTTGGTGGTCATCCATACTATGACTTGGTGGACTATTCGGCGAATTCGGCCGGAGATCAGCATGTGCGCAACTTTGCGTGGCTTATAGAGTATTTTGCACAGGACAGGCCTACGTTTTATCATGGGGTCCCGCACACAAAACAGAATGGCACCAAAGAATACTATCTCAGCGGCTTGCTTCGCGTGAAAAAGGAGCTTGAGGAGCTAACCGGGGTTGAAATAACCAATTCAAGGCTTAAGGAAGGCATGCTGCTTTGCAACAAGGAGCGCAGCCTGTTTGCGGAGATACGGGCTTTGAGGAAGGAAAAATCGTTTGCCGCCAGCAGCCGTGATTTCATTATGCTTCAGCATGGTTCGCATTTGCTGGATAAAAACGATATGATAGAAATTCTGGAGCAGTATCTGAAAGAAGCGAAAGAAGCGGCGCCCATAAATGATGGTCCGAGGATTTTCCTGACCGGGACCGGACTTGGGTTGGGGGACGATAAGATCATCACCGCTATAGAGAAAGCGGGAGCAACGACGGTTTATGAAAACTTCATTGAGTGTGTACGGCCTCGCGTCGGGGATGTCAAGACCGATGGGGATCTTATGGATAATATCGCTCAGTCATACTATACTGACTGCCCGGCTCCCGGCTGGCACAATCCGGTGGATGAGTATGTCGACGATCTGATAGGATTGATACAAGAATATAATGCGGACGGCGTGATTTGGTATCACGGGTTGTACCGCGAGTCCTACAAGCTGCAAAGCTACTATGTCCCGGACACGATACGCCAGAGGACGGGGTTGGACACTATTGTCTTTGAAACTTATTATGAACCGACAGAAATCGGGCCTATGGAGTTGCGTGTCAAAGCGTATACGAATTTATTGAAGGGGGAATAAGTATGTCAGGGCATTATGACGAGCTGCTCCTGTTATGCGGGTACGAACAGGCTGAGATAGATGAGGATCGCAGCAGGATAGACGAGACATTCCGCAGGCTGGGGCTTGGCGAGAAAGATTTTAAGTTTGGCATAGAGAGGGTAAACAAGTATTTTCAGGTCGAGATGCTGGGGGTGCGTAAGTTGTTGGGGGCTTACCTCAAGGAACTTACCGATGTTGTCTTGGCCGGAGACGAGGGGAAGAAGTGTATATACTTTGGATTTCCGGCTATGCTGGGCCCGGGGCTGATTCTGAAAGCGGCAGCTGGGGATGAGCTCATGGCCGTAGCTCCCGACGTTGTCATTGCCCATACTGTGGGGTTGATTTTTGACAAACATATCCCGATCATACAGGCGGGCGAGCAGAACGGGCTTCCACCGAGCCACGCCCTTTGCTCGTTGTGGCAAATGAAAATTGGCGGTCTTGCCCTGGGCATTATTCCCCCGCCGCAGTTTAATTTCAGCTCGGGTTATTTCTGCGATATGAGCGCTATTGGCGATTCTCTCGTCCGTGCGAAATATGGTACGCCGGCCGGTATTATTGATAGTTGTATGGACGGGCGCCTCGGCGAGTACCCTGAGATCAGGCTTGATCGCGTCAAATTCCTCGGTCAGCAAATCAAGGATGCGATGGATATGGCGCAGGAGGTTCTGGATATAAAGGTCAAGGATGAGCATTTTGAAAAGGGGCTGAGCAGCACCTGGAATTATCGCAGGTTGTGCGCTGAGCTTTGCGAGCAAATGAATTCTGATCCTGTCCCGTTGAGCATGACGGCTGTTGATTTGATAGAGGCCATTCCTGCTTGTTCCACAGGGCGTGGGGTGGCGGAGGCTGCGAAAGCCTTGGAAATACTGATTCCAGAATTGAAGGAAAAGGTGGCGCGGGGCGAGGGGGTCACTCCAAAAGGGGCGCCCCGGGTAATGCTGCATCATGGGAATATGTCCGATCCCAGAATGTCGCTAATTTGCGAGGACGTTGGCATTGCGGTGCCGATGACGTATATCATGGCGTGGAACGGCGGTATGAAGGTCGAAGCGAAGCAGAATTTTGGTAATCCGTATGAAAACATGGCTGAGTTGGAGTATGCGCTGGCACTGCCTTTCGGCGGAGACGCAGGGATGCAGATATGGGCGCAGGCGGTGACGCTTGTGAAACTGGACGGCGTAATTCAAAGGCATCTTCATCATTGCCGCCCTGCGACAACAGCGGTCAGAATTGCAAAGGATTATCTTGAAAAGGTGGCGGGAATACCTGTGCTTGATATGGACGACGATCTTTGTGATAATCGGGTATATGGGCCCGGTTACATGAGGACTAAGCTGGAGACGTTTGCTGAGATGCTGCGCGCAAAGAAAAAGTGGCAGGAAATCGAAGACGACTGGACTTATGTTGATTAACGGTGTCTATTCAGAGCCTTGCGCTCGAAAGACGATTATTTGCTTCCTTTTCGCTCAGGAGAGACATCCTGTCTCAACTTCGCGCCGCTCCGCATCCTTGCTCCGCTATCGGAAGCAAATAATCGTCTTCCTCACCGGCCCTGGACAGACACAAATCAGGAGGATACAAAATGCTAGAACAATTGTTTAACTTCAATTTCCTGGACAAAGCGGCGACCTTTTCCATACCGGATATTATTGTCGCCTTGGTAGTCTCTTTTTCCCTCGGCCTTTTTATTTACATCGTATATACAAAAACATTCAAAGGAGTCATGCACTCATCTTCATTTGGGATATCGCTGATAGCAATGGACTTAATAACGACTCTCGTTATACTTGCCGTATCCTCAAACCTGATAGCATCCCTCGGCATGGTAGGCGCCTTGTCCATCGTCCGTTTCAGAACCGTTGTCAAAGAGCCGCTCGATCTTGTGTATCTGTTTTGGTCAATAACCACGGGTATAATTGTGGGGGTCGGGCTGATACCGCTGGCGGTCCTCGGTTCTGTGATTATCGGGCTGATTTTATTCATCTTCGTCAATCGCAAGACAAGCGACACGCCGTATATCGTCGTGATAAGCTGCAACGGGGACCAGGCGGAAACGCAAGCGCTGAGTTTGCTGAGCAGCCGCACGAAAAAGAATGTCGTCAAAGCGAAAAGCGTATCGAAAGACGGCGTGGAACTGACGGTCGAAGTCCGGCTCGCGGAATCATCTTCGATGTTTATCAATTCGCTATTGGCAATCGAAGGCGTCCACAACGCGACGCTGGTATCCTACAACGGCGACTATTATATGTAGTAAAGTATAAATAATAAATAATAATGCAGAATGCAGAAATACTGTGTGCATCTAAGCAATAATGCAGAAAAGGGGGATCCATACTTGATAGCGAGTAGACATATAACGAGAATCGCTATAGCGTTCATTTGCTTATGCCTGGTATTATGCGGGTTCATTGTGTACGCCGCGGACGCATTTGACACGACAAGCATACCCGAATACCAGAAAAGGATGTTCGGAGATGAAATAATAGCGCTCGACATTCAGGTCGACGAGAACGACTGGCAAGCCCTGCTTGACAACGCGCAGGCCAAAGAATGGATTTCGGCGGACCTGGTAATCAACGGCGAGCGCTTCAACGCGGTCGGCGTGCGCACGAAGGGAAATTCAAGCCTTTCGATGGGGATGATGGGCTCAAGCAGAGGCAATTTCAGCCTACAGTTCAGGTTTAACAAGTATGTCAAAGGGCAGACATATTATGGGTTGGACACATTTTGCGTAAACAACATGATGGGCGACGCGACATATATGAAAGATTATTTGTCGTACGAAATCATGCGTTACATAGGCGTGGAGGCGCCCCTTGCAAACTATGCAAACGTGACGGTAAACGGTCAGGACTACGGATTTGGCGTTGCGCTGGAACGGTATGACAAAGCATTTCTGGACAGGGCCTACAGCACATCGGCCGGACAACTTTACAATGTGAAAATAGAGATGGGTATGCGCGGGAATTTCGAGGATATGTGGCAGGATATACCAAATGAGGCGCCAAACCGGCAGCAATGGGACTTCGGTAACCAAGGCGGCGGAGAGGACTTCGGCAGATGGGATGGCGGCGGAGGATTCGGCAACAGGGGCGGCGGTATGGGCGGGCCCGGCGGGTTCGGTCTACCAGGTGGGGGCGGAGGCGGCTCGCTTATCTACACGGACGGCAACATAAGCAGCTACAGCGCGATTTTCGACAACGCCGTATTCAGCGGCGCCTCCGACAAGGACAAACAGCGCGTAATAACAGCTATAGAAAACCTCAACGCCGGGACAGATCTGGAGAAACTCTTTGATGTTGACGGGATATTACGCTATCTTGCGGCACACACCGTAGTCGTCAACCTCGACAGCTATTCCACAAACATGCAACAAAACTACTATATTTATGAGCGCGATGGAAAAATATCCATTTTGCCGTGGGACTATGGACTCGCGTTTGGCGGGTTCCAGTCAGGCAACGCGTCGGAAGTTGTCAATTTCCCCATTGACACACCGGTCAGCGGCGTTAGCATGGAGGACAGGCCGCTCATCAGCAAGCTGCTCGAAGTGGATGAATACATGGAGAGATACCACGGTTACCTGAGACAAATCGCCGAAGGATATATCGGTGGTGGTTTATATGAAAGCACGATCAAAACGCTGGACGCAAAAATAAACGCGTATGTCAAAAACGACGTTTCCGCGTTTTACAGCTATGAACAATACGAAGCATCGCTGCCCCATCTCATAGAGCTCGGCAGGCTGCGGGCGCTGAGCATCAAAGGGCAACTCGACGGAGAAATTCCTTCGACGTCAAGCGGTCAAAAGACCGACAGTTCATCCCTGACAGATGTCTCAAGCGTGAATATGGCGGCGCTCGGGTCTATGATGGGCGGCGGCGGAATGGGTATGGGCGGCAGGCCCGGCGGAATGCCGCAACCACCTGACGGCTGGCAGGCAGGGATGCCAGAAATGCCTGGTGGATGGCCAGGCGAGCCGCCTCAAATGCCTGACGGCTGGCCAGACGCGGCACAGGGCGGACGACCCCGGGGCTGGCAGCCCGGAGGTCAGAACAACGACCCCTAGCTCTTTTTCAGCGTAAGGGATTTATCCGGCAAATCAACCTGAACCCTTGTGATGTTTGGCTGCTTGCCCATCTCGTCTATCAGATCCAGTATGGGCGAGTCTATGCAGGAATACTTATGGAAAGGATGGCTTTGCGTCGCTTTCCGCATAACCTCGATATCTTCCGTGCCTTTCATAATGTACCGCAAAATAAACTCCTCGTCGGACAGATGGGCGCCATACTCGTTGCGGATGTCCTTAAGCGGCCGATCCTCCTCGATTTGCCGGAGAACGTCCAACTCTTTGAGGTAGCTAGCCCGCGGCAGGTTTACGAACTTGTCCCTTAGACTCTGATCCATCTCGAGATAACCGGATTCGGGCCCGTACTGGCCCAGTGCATAGCAGATAAAATCGTCGATCACGATTTTGTACCGCTCGCCCAGGGCGACATTGATCGCCGCCTGAGTGCAGACAAACTGGGAAAATGGGGTGATCATATGAGGCTCGCCGGTTTCGGCGCATACCCTGATGCATTCCTCTACAACCTCGTCCTCCCTGTCCTCAACATGGAGTTCTTTCAACTGGTGCTGCATATTTGAAATGACGCCACCGGGTATCCTGTGGATATACTGGGCGACTTTATAGCGCGAAGGCCCAAAATCCGTAGGCAGCCCCTCCTCTTTAGCCATAAGGTACAAACGCTTTTCAATGTATTTTGCCCGGTCAATATCAATCCCAATATCAAATCCCAAAGCCGCCGCATTCGCGGCGGTATTTTCAACGGTAGGCTGCGCGGTACCCTCAGCCAGGGGAGGTATGCCCACGTGGAAACCTCCGCAGCAACCCACCTTCATTGCTTCCGCATATACAGCATCCGCCATACCGGCGGTACAATGGCTGTGTATCTCAAGAGGCAGCCCGTTGGCGTTTTCCTTAATAATGGTCAATACCCGTCCGACGCTTTCCACATCCAGTAGCCCTCCGGCGTCTTTGAGGTAAATGACGTCAGCGCCGATATCGACCGCTTCCTTGGTTTTCCGGGCATAAAACTCATCGGTATGCCTTGACGTACCCAGATAATAGCACACGCCGTAGACGATCTCCGCCCCCAGCCGCCGGGCATTCGCTATCAGCCATGCGTATGTAGGGCTGCTGACGGGCATATTGCTCGCAATCTGTATCCGTTGGTATACGCCGTATTTCAATAGCAGCTCGGCAAAAAGTATCGTAGCTTCCCTGTTGTTGCCTCCCGTGTCGAAAGCCCTTAGTCCTGGGCCCATCATGCTGCCCTTTACAGTATTGGGCGCTTTCTCGCCCATCATTTTCAGCATTTCCCAGGGGTCCTCTTTCAGTTCGCGTACGAGTTTTTTCATTTGGATCGGAATATACGGGATATCCAGCGCGCGGTACCCCACCTTATCCAGGTCCTCCATGATAACGTCCATCATACCCGCGGGCATCCCCGCCGCCCAATTGCTTTGGGAGCCGTCCCGGGTGGTTGTATCAATAAAATCTATTTTCTTTCCCATAGTAACCAAACCTTTCTACGAAAGAGTAAACCCGCCGTCGATGAGTTGGATCGTTCCGGTCAAATGACCCGCAGCGGGAGACGCCAGAAAAACAGCCATCGCGCCAACCTCGATGCCTTCCCCCAACCGGTCCAGAGGTTGGTGCGCTTTTATGAAATCTTCGAATTCAGGGGTCGGGTTTGCCGTAAATCCTGTACGTATATAACCGGGAGCGATTGCGTTGACGCGAATATTGTATTTCCCCAGCTCCACCGCCATTGCGTGAGTAAAATGATTTGCCCCGGCTTTCGCGGCGTTATATGAGCTTCTCGGACCGTCCCTGTGGACAACTACGCCGGATACGGAAGTGATGTTGATCATGCAACCACCTTTACCGGTCTCGCGCATCCGCTTGCCGACCTCATAAGTCACATGAGCAACGCCATTGAGATCGGTATTCAAAACGCGATACCAATCGCTCAAGTCTTCATCCATATCCAGGAAAGCGCCGACAGCGGCTACGCCTGCATTATTGACCAGGATATCGATCCCGCCGTAGGAACTATAGGCTTCCGAGACGGCTTTTCTTACGCTCTTAAGATCAGACACATCGCATGAGAAGCACTCGTGCTTGCCGCCATAGGTCTTTAGTATGCCAAGAGCTTCCTTGCCCTT
>Ga0082212_10008173_pt1 | contig 12257 bp, 12 predicted proteins | sample TergutNt197P3_FD_71548 | JGI IMG/M metagenome (GOLD analysis project Ga0082212, IMG submission 71548) | Neocapritermes taracua P3 segment gut microbial communities from Petit-Saut dam, French Guiana - Nt197 P3 | ecosystem: Host-associated > Arthropoda: Insects > Digestive system > Gut ... | reverse complement strand
TGCGAGGGGGTATATGCTGAATTTCAGGCATTTTGACGAAATTTTGGTTTAACGGCTGTCCAATATTTTGAATTTTAACCGAAATTAGATTTTTATCGACAAAATGATAAATTGTTCAACGTTTCCTTAGAAACTCTTCTCTTATATCCACTTCAAAAAATGGGGATAGTCCAATAAATAAGCGTTCGGAGAAAAGGCATGCCTTTTCTCCGAACGCTTATTTACGCAGTATCAACGTAAATGAGGCTTTATGTTCCAAATCTCGCGCGCATACTGATTGATCGTGTTATCGCTTGAGAAATGGCCGGAGTGCGCGATATTCATGAGCATCATGCTGCGCCAGACGTCTTTTTGACGGTACAGCGCGTCTATGCGCTCGTGCGCTTTTATATAGCTGTCGAAATCCCTGAGCACAAAAAATTCGTCGTTGTAATCGATCAACGCGCGCACGATGGTGATAAAAGCTTCATGCGGAGCGTCGGGGAAAATCGAGCCTGCTTTGAGCTGTTCGATCAGTTGCCTTACACGCTCGTCGCTGTTGTAGATATCGATGGATTGATATCCGCCGGTTTCATAATACGAAAGAACCTCGTCAACGCTTATGCCGAAGAGGATGAAATTATCGTCGCCGACAAGCTTGCGGATTTCGATATTCGCTCCGTCGTCAGTGCCGATGGTAACGGCGCCATTCATCATGAATTTCATATTGCTTGTGCCCGACGCTTCCTTGGACGCGGTGGATATCTGTTCAGATACGTCGCTCGCGGGGAAGATGAGTTCGGCCAGACCGACGCAGTAGTTTTCCAGGAATACAACCTTTATCCTGTCTTTCACCCGCGGGTCGTTGTTGATGGTCAGCGATAGTTCATTGACGTATTTGATCATGCTCTTGGCGAAGTAATAGCTTGGCGCCGCTTTGCCCGAAAAGATAAAGGTGCGCGGCAGCATATCAAAATTTGAATCTTCCAGTATGCGGTTGTACAGATAGTGAATATGCAGCGTATTGAGATGCTGGCGCTTATACGCGTGAAAACGCTTGACCTGTACGTCAAAAATGGAATCCGGGTCAACCAGAATGTTGTTATGCTCCTTAATGTAAGCCGCCAGACGCCGCTTATTCGCGCTTTTAGTATCCGCCAGCTTTTTCAGGAACGACGTGTCGTTCCTGCTGTCGGCCAGAAGCGACATTGATCCCGGTTCAGTTTTCCAGCCTTCACCAATTACATCGCTGATTGCGCTCGCCAGTTGCGGATTGCTCTTTACCAGCCAGCGGCGATGCGTAATCCCGTTGGTCTTGTTGTTGAACTTCTCCGGATAATATTCGTAAAAATCCTTGAGTACGGATGTCTTGAGCAGCTCCGTATGTACCTGCGCCACGCCGTTTACGCTGAATGAGCCGACGACGGCCAGATTGGCCATTCTCACAACATCGTTCGAAATTATGGCCATGCGGTTGATTCTGTCCTGGTCCTCAGGAAAGCGATTTAGCATTTCCAGGCAGAAACGCCTGTTGATCTCTTCCGTGATCATGTATATGCGCGGCAGGAGACTGCTGAACAATTCAACCGGCCATTTTTCCAACGCCTCAGGCATGATCGTATGGTTGGTGTAGGCGATCATGCGCGTTGTTATATTCCACGCGGTTTCCCATCCAAGTCCTTCTTCGTCCAGGAGTATGCGCATGAGTTCCGGCACGGCCAATGCCGGGTGAGTGTCGTTGATCTGGATTACTATAAACTCGTGCAGCTTGTCCAGCGTATGCCCGCGCTTCAGCTTAAAGTGGCGGATGATAGATTGCAGTCCCGCTGATACGAAGAAATACTGTTGTTTCAGCCGTAAAACCCTGTTGGAGTAATTTGAATCGTCAGGGTAGAGCACCTCCGATATGGCTTCCACCGCGTATTTATTTCCTACGGCGCTGACGTAATCGCCTCTTGAGAAGGCGGCAAAGTCGATTGCGTCGTCCACGGACTCGGCGCTCCAAAGCCGCAGCGTGTTGACGTTGTTGTTTCCGCTTCCCATGATCGGCATGTCGTAGGGAACGGCAAGGACGCGCTCGTAGCCTTCATGCGAAAATTTCGCGTCGCCTCTTTTATCGACCTCGGAATGCACATAGCCGTTAAATTTGACGATGACGGCTTTATCCTGCTTGCGTATTTCCCAGGGATTATTTGAGCGCAGCCAGTTATCGGGAACCTCAACCTGGTAGCCGTCGATAATCTGCTGCTTGAAAAGGCCGTATTTATAGCGGATGCCGCAACCGTTTCCAGGCAGGCTCATTGACGCAAGCGAATCGAGGAAGCAGGCTGCCAGACGGCCAAGACCGCCGTTTCCAAGCCCCGCGTCAGGCTCGCATTCGATCAGGGCGTCAATATCAATGCCCAGCTCTTTGAGCCCCTCGCGGTAGATATCATCAACCCCAAGATAGGCCAAATACGTCTCAAGAAACTTGCCCACCAGGAACTCCAGTGAAAAATAATAGAGCTGGCGCGCTTCTCCTTTGAGATATGATTCGTTTGTGAGCGCCCATTTCTCATTCATCTTCTCACGGACAAGGGAAGCCAATACCACGTATTGGTCCACCATCGTGGATTCGTCAATGGTTTTGGACAGGAGCGTCACAAAGTGCTGTTTGTAAGCGGCTTTAAAAGCATCTTTCGTTTCCATTCAAAATACCCCTTTCGTAGCGCTCGCGAAAATCGCGATATAAATATGTATATTATCAAAATTATGTAATATATGAAACGGTTTGTGATAAAATTGTGTTTTAATTCATCTGGTGGAACAGACCGTAATCGTTCCAGAAAACAGACAAGGGAGAGGAACGTGATGACTGAAGAGCATTTCAAGGCGGAGCTGGAAAATTTACGCGCGGATGTCGAGAAACTGAAAAACATTGTGACTGAAGCGAATTTAAAGGATGAATTGAAAAAATTGCGCGCGGAAAACGAGGCGCTGAAGAAGAACACTTCCAGGGGCGGGCTATCCATGAAAGTGAGTGAAAAGGGCGCTTTGTCGGTTTACGGTCTGGGCCGTTTTCCCGTGACTCTTTACAAAGAGCAGTGGATTCGCCTGCTTGATCTTTCCGACGATATCCGCTCGTTCATTGAAATCAACAGCGAACAACTACAGGCAAAAGGCTAACCCGGATTTTACGGGGGTTCCGCGACGACGCACGCGGGGGCGCGATTTATCGCGCCCAAATTGGATGTACGTTTAGAAGGTTGTTTACGAAGGGCGCGACACTAAAAACATGTTTGCTTACCGTATGTGGATATCGCGCCAATGGGAAATTCATTAAGGAAATGCTGAGTAATTGTTTGTGCGGGATGAAGCGCAAGGCGCACGGAGCGCAGGAACCTCGATATATAGAAATATGTTGAGGTTACGAGCACCGCGCAACAAGTAGGGGCGTAGCGTGCTACGCCCTGTATGCTCAGGCAATTAATCAGCGTTTTCTTAAAGTAATTCTTTAATAATATAGATGAAATTACCGATATAATAAAGAAAAATATGGGAGAAACCGACATTAAATTGCTCTGGAACACGGCAAATATGTTCAGCCACCCACGCTTCGCAAACGGTGCGGCTTCATCAAAGCGAGCCTTACTGAATACGCTTTGAAACATGGCGATTACATCAGGATGAACTTTGCCCTAAATCCTGGCTTTTAGTCCCTGGCGTCTGTCGCGCAATTTGTGGATTCCAAACGCCAAAAGCAGCAAGGCTGCCAGAACACACGCGGCCGCTATCGAGTTTTCTTTTATGATTCCCGCCGCCCGGTCGCCAAATTTCGCGGCCAGCGCGGCTACGATGGAATATCTTATCAGTCTGCCGCAAAACACGGAAACCGCGAAACGGAGTTTGCCTGTTTTCAGTACGCCGGCGGCCAGAATCACCAGTTTTGTAGGGAAGGGCGGCGGCGCGAGCACGGAACCGAAAATAGCCCACGCGCCGTACACCTGCATCTTTTGCTCTATCTGTTCCACGCGCTCCTGGTTAAAACGCGCCAAAGCCTTTTCGCCGCCTTTTCGCCCGATGCCGTAAAGAATCATATTTCCGAGCGTTGAACCGATCGTGGCAGTCAGGGCTATCCAGAAAAATATGTCAGGCCGCTGCCAGGCCAGAAGAAGAATCACCGCGTCCGGCCCTCCGGCCATCGGCACCAGCGCTGAATCCAGAAAAGAGATGACCAGGAGGCCGGGTATCCCCATGATGGTCAGATACTCGCTCAGATTGTTAAGATAATTCACAAATGCCTCAAAAAGAAAGAGTGCAGGGGCTGTACAGTTAAACGGACATTATACCAGGAATGTGCTGTAGATTGGTAGGATGATTTTGAATACGGGCGATATACACCTGGCTTATTTATTCCGTTCCAGTACGTGCAGCCATTCTTCCTTCTGGAGGAAGCTTCCCTCAACGTCGCCTTCCATCTCCAGGAACATCTTGTATGGCATGGTGAACGACAATATGTCTTTGGCGAATATTTTCCGCACGCTTATGTCCGTCAATCCGATAATGGCCTTCGGGTTATCCGACAAACATTCCTTATAAGCCATTATTCCCGTCTGCTGGCAGCCCGCGCCGAATCTGGCAATGACATTATCAAATGTTCCTCTTGAATAATTTGCCAGAACCGTCAGGGCGGAAAGCTGGTCTGGGTTTACCAATAAAACCACTATTTCAGGCGTTTCGCCCGCGGACAATTTTTCCAGAGGCTTGTAAACAACGTATTCAAAAGGTATGTCGATAAGCGGCAGGGAATCAAAAAACTTTTTAGCTGTTTCGGGGTCTTTTTGAAAACCTTCGCCGTGTTCCAGCATAGGCATGTTTTTGACAATGTTTTTACCGATTTCGCTTTGGCAGAATTCTTTATTTCCAATGGAAAGGAAATATTCTATCCCGCCGGGAAAATCTTTGTAGGTATTGCCGAAACCGAGTCCCGCGCCGCCGCCGGGGCAGCCGAAGGTCTTGCGGCTGCATACGGCGGTCTTGCCTTTCGCGGCGCTGTTCAGCAATGCGGCTACGCAGCCACGGCTTCCTTCCGAAAATTCAAGCGCGCCTTCGGGTTTTTCATTTGTAAAAACTACCGCGACAGGCGAATAGTTCATTTGAATTGCCTTTGCAATTTTGCTTTCCATTTTATTACCCCTCTCCTTTTATTATTTTCACTTACAGTCTACGAAATTGTTCAGTAAAATAAAATCAATATGACACTGGATAATGAGAAGAAAATTGTACGCGAGCCGATGCCTTACGGCCGGGTGCTGGTTGTGGACGATACGGATGCGCATTTAGACGTCGCCAAAATGCTGCTTCGGCTGTATGGTCTGAAAATTCATACCGTTAAAAGCGCGTATGAGGCAATCGAAAAAATTCAGGCCGGAAACGAATACGATATCGTATTTATGGATCATTTGATGCCGAAAATGGACGGCATTGAGGCGACAAAAATTATTCGCGGCCTTGGATACCGGCATCCAATCATTGCGCTGACGGCCGATGATCCGCAGGTGTACGCGGAGATGTTTCTGGCGAACGGCTTCGATGATTTTATTTCCAAGCCCATTGACCTGCGCCAGTTGGATGCCTCGCTGAACAAGCTGATTCGTGACAAACATAAAGGAAGCGCGGGGCAGGGAAGCGGCGGGTAAGCGCCTGCAAAGCGATATCGCTACCCTGCCGAAACCACTATTTGAGCCGTCATACATGACAATCGCGGGTTTTCCTGAAAATCAAAAATCATAAATCAAAAATTGCGTGATTCCCAGTAAACCAGCGCTGAACAGACTTCTTTTGGCCAGACATAAACGCCATCCCGCAACGAAAGCCTGCGGCGAAGCAGATCGAGAAGAAACTGGTCATGTTCATCCACGCCGGCAAGGCACATTTCCCGTTTCAGCCTTTCAAGTGCGGCATCAAGGTTTGGGCTTACGCGCGGTTTCCAATACCCCGTGTTTTCCATCAGGACGTTTGCGTAGATGCCCATCTGGATAAGTATGTTGTAAGCGATGGTGAAATTGGGGCTGTCAAACGGATGCCCACGCAAATGTAGCGCGGCTTCGGCCTGGACGCAGTCGGGATCGGGCGCGCGAAGCAGTAAAAAGCAGGTTTTCCGCGTGTGTTTTTCCATGCCGCGAATAAACGCGGCAAGATCCGGGTATCCATACATGGCGTGAGAGCACAGTGAAAAATCATGCGGTTCCACGTCAACATCCGGCCACGCCCCCTGCACGATAGAAACATTGGCGGCTTTTTCCGCGGCCAGATTTTCCCGCATGACGGAAATCATTGATTCGGATGGATCTACCGCCGTAACCCGCCTGACATGCCGCGCCAGCAGCATCGACCATGCGCCCGTACCCGCGCCGATATCAAGCACTGTGGAATCGGCGTCTATCCGCGAAAGAATGAAATCGCGGCTGGAGTCTTTCTGCTGCCACCGTTCACGGACGTTTGCGTGAAATCGTTGCGCCCTGTCGGTCCACGGATCTTTTCCTTCGCCGGAATCCCGCCTCTTTTTACGGTCTATCGCCCGAATTTCAACCAGATCTTTCCAGAGAGCGTTCCAATCCATAATTTTCCCCATGTTTTTTGCGCCAATTAAGTATTTTTTGCGGACATGTCGTTCATTAGTATCATTTCCGGTATAGTTTTTTCCACGGCTCGCGGCTGATTTCAAGACAATCCCTCAGTGCCGCGCGAAGCGCCTGCGCTGCCAAGCCCGCGCAATGAAAGTTTCCTTCGGGCAAATCAATAAGCGCGTCCGCGATTTTGCGCGCGTCGATAGACATTGCTTCCGTCACCAACCTCCCTTTCGCCAATTCGGTCGCCATGCTTCCGCACGCGATTGTGGCCGCGCAGCCGTCCGTCCAAAATCCGGTATGACTAATGCGACCGCAGTCGAGTTTCAGCCAGATTTTCATGGTTTCCCCACAGCCGCTTTTAAAATCGGCGTACCCGTCCGGTTCCGGAACCGCGTTATCGTTGCGCGGACACAAAATATGCTCGGTCGTTGTTTCCGAGTAGACCGCGCGTAATTTTTCCAGAAGCGACTGTTCTTTCTCGTTCATACGAAAAGACTACTACACCGGCGGCGCATATGCACCCGGAAATTACACGGGATATTGGCAAATATCCTCAAAGCACCCAATTTTATGCAGATTTAGAAGTGTACAAAAATGTGTTACATGCCGATTAATTACCTGTGAGGTTTGTGAACCGAAGATACCTGCCAAGCTTTGACGAGTCGAAAGTACATGCTGGTTCGAGGAGGGAGTTCTATGGGTAATACTATAACAACCGCCGAAGATATAAAAACAACGCTGAGATTGTTTCGCGAACAATTAAACGCCGGTAAGACGTTGAACGAATTACCGTTAAAGGTCGTTGACTGGAACAGCGGCGAAGGCATGCATTTTTTGAGAGACCGGTGCAGGGAAGGGAATAGCGAAGATATTGTACGGCACTTTAAAATATTGAAATTGAATGAGAAAAACGGAAAGCTCATTTTGGCCGCGGCCGTGCGGGGCGGCCTGCATATCAGCATGCTGCCCATTGACCTTACCGTTAAAGCCGCCAAAGGAAAAGAACATGACCGCAATATACTGTTGAACGCTATTATTGAGAGCGGGGGCACTAAGGAATATTTGAGATTATTACGTTCAGATAAAACGATACATGGAGATAAAAAATATGAAGTTTATGACTATGTTGTCACCGAATATAAGCGAAAAGGGTTAGGCAAATTACCGAATAGCGAAGTGGTTTTTGGGAAGGATTATGAAGATGAAAAGAGGGAAGAAAACGAACGAAAAAGAAATATAACAAAAGAAAAAATGGAATATTTGACCAAGCAATTAAAAGAAGAGGGAATTCACGCCATTAAAATGCTCTGGCGTATGGACAACGGCTTGGGCGTATTGCATTATCCCAATACAGACGACGTTAAAGATTATCCCGCTTTTACCGAGGCGTTAACAAAAGTTGTTGATGTGGCGGTTGAAAAAGATTTTGAGGAGGCGTTTAAATGCGCCCGCGCTTTTCCGCTGCTTTATGGCAGCGGCGCCACGGCTCATATTATTCCCGATGTTGTTGTAAAAGCGTTCAAAAAACATCCCATGATGTTAAAGTCCATTGAAAGAACTTTTATAGATGATACGAGCGATAGGGAAAAGCACGATTATTTCTTTTTTACAAGAATTGCGGTTACGAATCCGGAATTTGACTGGGATGATATTAATTTAGCGATGCTGCCCGAAGACGGCGTTACTTTATACAATGAAAAAGATGAGCCGATTGTTTTGTCTTTACGGGAACAAATGGATGAATTCGTTATTGCGGCGCATGAATCGGGAATTCCGGGTTCTGCCATTCCGCACGAATTTGCGCACTATCATCATGAAGATTTCGGCGTGCCGATTGTTTTGTCTTTACGGGAACAAATGGATGAATTCGTTATTGCGGCGCATGAATCGGGAATTCCGGGTTCTGCCATTCCGCACGAATTTGCGCACTATCATCATGAAGATTTCGGCGTTTTGAAAATCCTGTTTCGCTGGCGTGAATCAAAGAAAAAAGAACAGCATAAAGAATTACAGGAAAAAGACGTCAAAGGGCCGCAGAAAAAGTCGTTATTTGAAAAAATATTAGGGATATTCCGATGAGGAAACGCTGATTAATTGCCTGGACATACAGGGCGCAGCACGCTACGCCCCTACTTATTGCGCGCCTTGCGCTTTATCTCGCGCAGATAATTAATCAGCGTTTCCATAATTTTATTATTGACAAAGCCTCGCGCCTTGGCCAAAATATATTCATGATATACTTTAGCCAGAGAGACCGGGATGCCATATAAAATAAAAAGAGCGTTGGAAACCGCGTTTCTTCAAACTCAAAGCAAGTATCCCGTTACTTTATTGACGGGACCGCGTCAGGTCGGTAAAACCACAATGCTGAAAGAGTTGATGAAAGGCACGGGCAGAAATTACGTTACACTTGACGCTTTGGACGCAAAAAGGCTGGCAAAAGACCCTGCCGTTTTTTTTCAAATTCACAAACCGCCTATACTGATAGACGAGGTTCAATACGCGCCCGAACTTTTCAGCTATATCAAAATGATTGTAGATGAAACGTGCGGGAAGGGTGATTTCTGGCTTACCGGTTCGCAAGCTTACAAACTTATGCAAGGCGTTACAGAATCGCTTGCAGGCCGCATAGCTATCATGCAAATGCAATCTTTGTCGCAAGCCGAAATTTTCGAATACGAAAGCACGCCGTTTGCAATTGATATTGATAAACTATCCCAACGGAAAACGCATACCCGTGAAATGCCCGCAGTTTACAAGAGCATATTCGCCGGCGGTATGCCTGAGATTGTCCATGAACCAGTTGACGATATTCAGGGTTATTACAAAAACTACATAGCCTCCTATATCGAGCGCGACGTGAAATATATTGCAAGCGAAATAGATGGCTTGAAATATTATGATTTTATAACGGCGGTCGCGGCAAGAGTCGCGCAGCAAATTAACGTAGCTGATATAGCGCGTGATATAGGAATTAACGAAATTACGGTGAAGCGTTGGTTTTCAATTCTGGAAGCGCTGGGTATTATATTTTTTCTACACCCCTATTCAAACAATGTCCTGAAACGCGCCTTAAAAAAACCTAAACTCTATTTTTACGATACAGGTCTTGCTGTGCAGATAATCGGCTGGAGTACGCCCGAAATAACAATGAACTCCGCTATGAACGGCGCGTATTTTGAAAACTTTGTAATCAGTGAAATTTACAAAAGCTATTTTAACGACGGCAAGGAACCAACGCTTTATTATTATAGAGACAAAGAAAAATGCGAAATTGACCTGATATTAGAGCGCGACGGCGTCCTGCACCCTATTGAAATTAAAAAGGCCGCTCTGGCCACTAAAGACATGGCGGAATCTTTTTCCCTACTGAAAGCGGTTTATCCGTACACTGTCGGCAAAGGGGCGATAATCTGCAACGCGCAGACCTTGAGCGCCGTCAGTAAAAACGTAATCGTCATACCTGTTTCTAAAATATGAATTACACCCGCGAACGAGATGATTTTCCATTTTCATAGTAAGTATTCATTAAACCCGGATTCCGAAGTCATCCACTACACAAGTGTTACCAACACGACACGAAACTGGAAGTTTCCCAGGAGCGGCAGGAAACGATCATAAGCCACTGACCATATTGCCTTTTGTTGCGCCTGTACCGGTGTAGGGGCGCGATTTATCGCGCCCTTTGCTTGTATCCGGATCGAGAAATATGACGTTCGGATTATAGGGCGCGATAAATCGCGCCCCTACACGGTTTTCATGAAAATGTCAACAAATTCGTCAGGCAGGCCTCGGTATAATTCGACCAGTGTCAGGCTGAAATCCAGAGCTGCAAGGCTAACAACACCGTCCATGCCGGGCGCTTCGGTTGTGTGGTGCAAGTGGATTTCGAGCCAAAAAGTTGACATAAGAGATATTATCGGAAGTAAAATATCTTTGTCGGCAACTCCGTATTCATCGTAATCCACTCGCTGAATTACGGTTCTGTTTGAATGCGATGAAATCGCGTACAGTTCTAATGTTCAAGCTCTTTATATCTATACCATTTTTTTTAGCTTCATAATCTATTTGAAGCTCCAAGTCAGTAATCGCCGAACTAAGTTCTGAACCTTTAAGCGGAGCAAATTCGATATCAAAGCGGTCCGTTGGAAGGATCAACTCCTTTTGAACATAGAAAATCACAGATAATTCTTCCAAGGCATCGTTAACGCAATCTTGCCCAGCATCAAGATCAAGTATAGCCATAAATTCATCAATAGAAATAGGGTTTCTGCCAACAAAACGTTTGCGAATAGCGTCTTTCTCAGATTTGTCAACCATCCAAACACCAATAATGCTAACGAAAAGCGCTATGATAAATGCGACAATCATTTAACACCATCGTTATTATGCAATGACGTTTCCGTTTTGGTTTGCTCTTTTGCCATTACGGATTCTAGCGTCTCAACGCGCCCGCGCAATGTCGCCGCCTCTTCCCGCGCGGTTGCCGCCGCGGTAAAAGCCTTGTCGCGTTCCGCGTGCGCGCGGTCGAGTTCCTGGCGGAGTTCGTTTACCCGCGATTCGGCATTATCCGCGCGGGTTTGTGTTATTGCCAGATTGTTTTGTAATTCATTTACCCTGTCTTTTGCGGCTGACTCACGGGATTCAAGCGTTTCAACGCGCCCGCGCAACAATGCCGCTTCTTCCCGCGCGGCCGTCGTCGCCGCTGATGCCTTGTCGCGTTCCGCATGCGCGCGGTCAAGTTCCATACGCAGTTCGCCTGCGCGCGCCTCAGCGGTATCGGAGCGGGTTTGAGTCGTCGCCAAGTTCATTTGCGTTTCATTCAGTTTGTTCCCGGCTTCCGCCGCTTCGGATTCCAGCGCGGCGATCTGCGTGGCGGCCGCCTCTAATTCGACGGTCAACTGATCGGCAAGCTGCGTGGCTTCCTCACGTGTGGCTTCGGTCTCTATCCGCATGGCTTCCAACGCTTCACGCTCAGCCGTCAACCGGGTATTTGCCAATTCGGTGGATGCCGCCCAAATGCTGCTTCCAAGCTCGATCAATTTATCGCTTATGTTCTGCGGGATTGGTTCACGCATCGGCGCGGGTGCCGCCGCCTTCGCCGCCTGCCATTGTTTGAGCACATCCTGAATCGTCGTATAGCTGCCTCCGCCGATCTCTTTGCGTATGCTTATTAATGTTGGCTTCTGTCCTCTTTCATCCAGCGCGTCCGCTGCGGAGAACACTTTTTCTTTCATCGTTTCCTTCACCGTTGGTTCATTCATCGTCATATCCCCTTCCCTTTTGTGTAATTTGTAATAATAATTATATATTACAATTTGTAATATATAATTATTATTACAAAGAATCAAATATTTTTTATGTCGCGCGGGTTGCCCTGGATTGCGGAATAAAAACATATTCATGAAAACCGTGTAGGGGCGCGATTTATCGCGCCCTATAAGACCGAACGGCACATTTCTCGATCCGTATACAAACAAAGGGCGCGATAAATCGCGCCCCTACACCGGTACAGGCGCAACAAATGGTAATATGGTCAGTGGTTTATGATCGCTTCCTGCGCTTAACTCCTGTGAAACCTCCGTTGGAACCATCCACCAGCGCCACCCGTTGGAAGTGGCAAAAAGCACACATCACCCAAACCCCGGCGAAATGGGGCAAATCTAC
>Ga0082212_10009886_pt1 | contig 12258 bp, 8 predicted proteins | sample TergutNt197P3_FD_71548 | JGI IMG/M metagenome (GOLD analysis project Ga0082212, IMG submission 71548) | Neocapritermes taracua P3 segment gut microbial communities from Petit-Saut dam, French Guiana - Nt197 P3 | ecosystem: Host-associated > Arthropoda: Insects > Digestive system > Gut ... | reverse complement strand
AAAATGACGGGGGCTTACTTTTAAAAATAGAAAAAATGACTATTGATTATTAGTGAATTAGAAATCAATGAAAGAAGTTTTAGAGGTTTACCGGACAATAATGATTTCCTATCCTTATGTTTTTCTTAAAGAAATAATCATCGCCTAAGTTTTCCATATAGCGCGTATAAGCGCGTAGCGTGTAATTACCTTCGGGGACGATTGCTGAAATCGGCAGATGTCCGTAGAACATGCCGTCGGTTTTAGTGATCATCACTCTGTTCACCAGAGTATCTACCGCGCTGATCAGTTCCACATACGCATACCAGCTTTCAGTTTGATGCAGGTGCGTTTGTGCATCCACGATGTATGCCTTGAACCAGATTTTTTCGCCGGGTATGTAAAAATTACGGTCGGTGTGCAGGTGTATCTTTTCCTGAGGAAATGCGTTCAACTGAGCAGTAATATTTTCTTCGGCTTTTCCGATAGGGCTGTAAGATGGTAAGACAGGAAGACCGTGAGAATTATTATGCTCTGTTTCAGGATATTCAACAGGCACCCTCGATGATAAACCACCCACATATTTATTCACCTCGCCTATGGTCAAAGTCCCATAGTAAGTACCATCAGAATAAACTGTGATGCGCGACGGTTTGAGTTCCACCACAACTGGACCTCCTTTTTTCGAGTTGGAATAGTTTACTATTGGAGGAGATGACGATGACATTGCCCCCCCTATCCCCATGCTAATACTTGACGTATTTCCGGGAAAGTCATCTTTAAAAATGTCTCCCCAGTTGCCATCCTGAATCATAGATGATGTAACAGACTGGGAATAACACAACAAATACAAAGGATCACGAATATTCAGCCGGGCTGCATCCTGACCAACCTGTAAAATGTTTTCCAACGAAAACGGAATGATTCTCCCATTATTCCTTTGAGTATTTTGATCTGATAAAACAAACCCTTCTTCATGAAGTTGTCGCTGGTACAGCGCCCGCAAAAAGCGATTCAGGGAAATGGCATATATATCCTGCCGTTTCTTTTCCCAACTTTCTTTCTGTCGGCTGTTTGCAGAAATGAGTTCCTCGAACGAAGGCATTCCTGCAAATTCGGTCTCACCGGTTCGGTAATTATGCTCAAAACTCTGAAGAACATACCGGATACGGTATCCCGTATGGTGATTGATGATTTCGATGGGTTCCCGGCACATTGCTTTTAGAACGTTGTCTTTTTTATAAAAATATACCTTTTCAGGATGGAGTACTTCCATTCCGCGTCTCGATGGATTCTCTCCCAATATTTTGAACCAGAACAAATTTACGTCTTTGTTGTTGTAGGTTTTTGCCGCTTTTATGATAACCTCCTCAATTTCACTTGTTTCCAAAGCCACATCATATTGATGTTCACCCTGCGGCGCGTTAATTTTGTGAAACACAGACTGATAACCAACATGTGATACCACAATTTCGAAACTTCCTCTTCCCGGAACAGTCAGCGAATAGTTTCCCGATTCGCCGGAAGTGGTTCCAACGGTGGTGTTGGCAATATAAATGGAAGCGCCCGGTATCGGTGTTCCGTCAGAGAAATCGGTTATCCGGCCGGTTACTACTTGTTGCGCCATTAATATGGGCGAAACCATGCAAAAGAAAACAATGCGAAAAATGGTCATCTTTAATGTATTTTTTTTCATACAAAATCATTTTTTTATATGCGCTGAATTTTATTGCAAAGTAAACCAAAACTTTTTGATAAACCAACGATTTTTCCCACAATTTTCTATCTATCTATCGTTTACTATCAGATTTCAATGATATTATTCTACACTTATCTTTTCAACCTTACGACGCTCTACCCGGCCATGTCCTGCATCGTTCTCTTCGCTGACAGACTGTGGCTTTTAAAAGCGGAATGAATCTTCCATCTATTGAAGCAAATTGCCCTGATTCCCCTTCAATGCAAGAATGTATACTTTGCACGGGCAAATTTTGTGCACGTTGGGACAAGGTTATACCTTGTCCCAACACAAAACCTGACTGTGAACTGTATATCAGAAAGCAAGTTGAAGATAAATCGGTTACTTTTTCAATAAGGAAATAAAACGTTCAATATCGTCTTCGGTGGTATCCCACGAGCAAACCCAGCGTACTTCATTACGAGATTCATCCCATACGTAAAAGAAAAATTCGCGTTGAAGTTCCTCTATGGCTTGCGGCGGAAGGATAGCAAACACCTCGTTGGCTTCCACTTTTTGCGTAACGGTAATTCCCAGCGTTTGCACTTCGTTACACAGAAGTTGCGCCATACGATTTGAATGACGCGCGTTTTCCATCCAAAGGTCGTCTTTGAGGTATTCCCCGAATTGCGCCGAAATGTAACGCATTTTTGACGCTAATTGCATCCCCTGTTTGCGGATGTATTTGAAATTATCTGCCAATGCGTAATTCAATACCACCACTGCTTCGCCGTACATCATCCCGTTTTTGGTTCCACCGAATGACAGAACATCCACGCCCGTGTCCGTAATCATTTCCTTGACGGAAACACCCAGATGAACGGCGGCATTCGCCACGCGCGCACCGTCGACATGCAGCAACAACCCGTTGGAATGGACAAAACCGGCTATCTCGCGCATTTCATCAACTGTGTAAACCGTTCCCATTTCGGTGGCCTGGGTAATGGAAACCACATGGGGTTGCGCATGATGCTCGACTCCGATGCCGTGCAGATGACGCGCAATGTCAGAAATACGCAATTTACCGTCGGGCGTGGGATTGAACAGCAGTTTACAACCCGTAAAACGTTCGGGAGCGCCACATTCATCCACGTGGATATGGGCGGTATCGGCGCAAATCACAGCTTGATACGGCTGTGTCATAGCTTGGAGCGACAGCACATTGGCGCCCGTTCCGTTAAAAACGAAAAACACTTCGCACTCGCCAAACAGTTTTCCGAACTGTTCCTTTGCCGCATCGGTGTACGGGTCGTCGCCATATGCGATGCAATGTCCACTGTTAGCGTCGGCCAACGCTTTCATGATGCGGGGATGTACGCCCGCATTGTTGTCGCTTGCAAATCCTCTATTCATGTAATGAATGTTTTGGTTCTATAATAATCTTGCATTGGTATTTCATCAAATGAGGTTTCCTTTCCATATCATCCGCATTTAGAATATCCGCAACTTGAGCAGGTGAGGCAACCTTCCTTGTACATCAGTGTGCCTTCGTTGCTGCAATCGGGGCATTTGTTGCCTTTGGTGAGTTTGGTTCCATCGGGGATGTATTTCTTCAGGGCGCGTTCCACGCCGTTTTTCCATGTGTTGATGCTCTCGTCGTTCAGGTGGAGCGACGAAATAAGGTTCACCACATCGGGAATCGGCATACCAAACCGCAACACGCTGGAAATGAATTTTGCATAATTCCAGTATTCCTGCGCGAACATGCGCGACAAGCCGCCCATAGTATTGGTGTAGCCATAACGGTCTTCATATTGAAAATCATACCGCTTGCTGCCGTCTTCCTCTCTCACCTTGAGTATCTTACCTTTAGTGATTGCTTTGGGAATGAGGAATACTTCGTCGTCGGTGATACCGGTGAATATTTCGTAGGGACGTCCTTCGTACAGGCCGATGAACGCAATCCAGTCCTCTTTGTTATTTTTGAAACGGATAATTTCGGCGTCTAACGAGGCGGGACGGCGGCGTGGAGCAATACTTCCCTGCGCCGCGGCAGCGGGCGCTTCTTTTTTAGTCGAAACGAGGATTCCTTCGCGCGAACCTTCGCGATACACCGTAATACCCTTGCAGCCGCTTTTCCACGCTGTGACGTAGAGTTGCGCCACCATATCTTCCGACACATCTTCGGGCAGGTTGATGGTCACGCTGATGGAATGGTCAACCCATTTTTGTATCTCGCCCTGCATCCGCACCTTGTTCAGCCAGTCCACATCTGCTGACGTAGCCTTGTGATACGGCGATTTTTCGATCACTTCCCGTATCTGCTCTTCGTTGTATTTCATCACTTCCTTCACGTTGTAGCCGTTGATTTTGAGCCAGTCGAGGAATTTGTGATGAAACACCATATATTCTTCGTAGGAAATGCCTTTTTCGTCGGTGAACGAAACCACCGCATCCTGATCGGACGGATTTACGGTACGGCGACGCTTGTAATACAGCGCAAATGCCGGCTCGATGCCCGACGTGGTTTGCGTCATCAGGCTGGTGGTTCCCGTAGGAGCGATGGTCAGTAGCGCAATGTTGCGGCGGCCGTATTTCTGCATATCACGATACAGCGTTTCATCTTCGCTCTTTAGTCTGTTGATGAAAGGATTACTGCGTTCGAGCGCAGAATCGTAAATCGTGAAAGCGCCGCGTTCCTTTGCCAGATTTACCGAACCGCGATATGCTTCCAATGCCAGCGCTTTCTGCACCTCAACGGAAAAGTCAATACCATCGTCGCTGCCGTAACGGATGCCCAGCGCCGCCAGCATGTCGCCCTCGGCGGTGATGCCGATACCTGTGCGACGGCCTTCTTCGGTTTTGATGCGGATTTGTTCCCACAAGCGGCGTTCTACGCGCTTGATTTCAGGATCTTCCGGGTCGGATTGTATCTTTGCTAAAATGGCGTCGATCTTTTCCATTTCCAGATCGATGATGTCGTCCATGATGCGTTGTGCGTAAGCCACGTGCTTCTTGAACAGGTCGAAATTGAAACGCGCTTCCGCAGTAAACGGATTATCGACGTAGCCGTACAGATTGATGGCTAACAGGCGGCAACTGTCGTAAGGGCACAGTGGTATTTCGCCGCACGGGTTGGTCGATAAGGTACGATAGCCAAACTGTGCGTAACAGTCGGGCACCGATTCGCGGATAATGGTGTCCCAGAAAAGGATTCCCGGCTCGGCCGATTTCCACGCATTGTGGATGATTTTGTTCCACAGCGCCTGTGCATCCACTTCTCTGGTAAATGTAGGATTAGCAGAGTCGATCGGATATTGCGCCGTGTAGGGTTCTCCGTTGACCACGGCTTTCATAAAACCGTCGTCTATCTTCACCGATACGTTGGCTCCGGTGATTCTGCCGGGCGTCATCTTGGCGTCGATAAAGTTTTCAGCGTCGGGATGTTTGCTGGAGATACTCAGCATCAGGGCGCCACGACGACCGTCCTGCGCCACTTCGAGCGTAGTGTTCGAGTATCGTTCCATGAAAGTAACCACGCCTGTGGAGGTCAACGCGCTGTTGAGCACCGGAGTGCCTTTGGGACGGATATGCGAGAGATCGTGCCCCACGCCGCCGCGACGTTTCATCAACTGCGCCTGTTCCTGATCGATTTTCATGATACCTCCGTAAGAATCGGCATTTCCATCGTTGCCGATCACAAAACAATTGGACAGCGAAGCAATTTGAAACCTGTTGCCGATACCTGTCATCGGACTTCCCTGAGGAACGATGTACCTGAAATCTTTCAACAGATCATACAACTCCTGTTCGCTCATCGGATTGGCGTACTTCCTTTCCACACGCGCCAACTCGCGGGCTATGCGCCAGTGCATATCGTCGGGCGACTGCTCGTAAATTTTCCCGTAGGAATCCTTGATGGCATATTTGTTCACCCAAACTTTGGCGGCTAATTCGTCGCCGTTGAAATATACGAGGGATTTCTGATACGCCTCGTCGAACGTGAAAGTTTTCTCCTTCCGTTCTTCCTTTACTTGATTTTCTTTGGAAATCATTGTGCTTGTAAGCATTATCTTATATATTAACAGATCATTTATATTCACAGAAAAAGCACGCAATTTATCATCATATACGATGACAGACAAATTTTTGTTATGGGTGTTATTAACATTAGGGAGATAGTTATTAACTATTTCTATGAATGTAATGATAATCAATAGAATACAGATTGCAATATGTGGGCAATCAATTTTTTTCTAAAAAAATCCGTTTGAGACTGATTACGAAGATAATTACTCCGTACCCCCTAAATAATTCACATGTCAATCAATTGATAAAAATCATCTTCCGAAATAATCGGCACGCCCAAAGTCTCTGCTTTTTTGAGCTTTTCAGGCCCCATCTTCTCTCCGGCCAGCACATAGTCGGTTTTGGATGAGATAGAACTCACATTTTTACCGCCGTGTTCTTCTATCATTTTTTTGATGTCGTCGCGGGGGATGGAGAACACGCCGCTCACTACGATGCTTTTGTTTTTCAGCGCTTCAGATTTTGCCTGATGCGCGTTTTCGTCCAATGCGAATTGAAGTCCGGCCTGTATCAGCCGTTCAACGATACGCCGGTTGTCAGGACGACTGAAAAAGTCAATCACGCTGAAGGCAATGCGGTCGCCGATTTCGTCAATTGACGTCAGTTCTTCAAATGTAGCATTGGCCAATTTATCAATGTCATGAAAGTTACGCGCTAACTTTTTGGCAATCGTTTCGCCCACGTAACGTATCCCGATGGCATACAACGTCCGTTCAAAAGGTACCTGTTTCGAGGCCTCTATACCGGTAATGATTTTTTCGGCAGTTTTTTCCCGGAAACCTATTTTTCTGGCAGTCCCTTCCTCGTCGGTCATCACTTTTTCCAACCCGAACAGTTGTTCGTATTTCAGTGAATACAAGTCGGCTACATCGTGCACCAGATCCTTATCGTACAACAGCTCAATCTTTCCTTCGCCCAAACTGTCAATGTTCATGGCTTTGCGGCTGATAAAATGCTCGATGCGTCCTTTGATTTGCGGGGGACAGCCGTTTTCATCAGGGCAATACCATGCCGCTTCGCCTTCGTTGCGTTTCAGAGGGGCGTTGCATTCGGGGCAACAGGTGATAAATTGCGTCGGTTGGCTGTCATCCGGACGTTTTTCCAGATTTACGCCTATAACTTTGGGAATGATTTCGCCGCCTTTTTCCACATACACGACGTCGCTTACGCGGATGTCGAGCAACTGTATCTGGTCGGCGTTGTGTAATGACGCCCGTTTGACGGTTGTTCCGGCAAGTCGCACCGGTTCGAGGTTGGCTACCGGCGTGACGGCTCCCGTGCGGCCTACCTGAAACGAAATGGAGTTCAGACGCGTTTCCACCCGTTCGGCGGGGAACTTGTACGCCACCGCCCAACGCGGGCTTTTGGCGCGCATCCCCAGTTGGCGTTGCTGCGCAAGGTTATCTACCTTGATTACAATACCGTCGATGTCGAAAGGCAGTTGGTCACGTTCGAGCGCCCATTTTTCAATAAATTGACTTACTTCTTCCATACTATTGCAAAGCGCGACGTATGGCGGCACCTTAAACCCCCATTTGCGGGCTTTTTGCAGGTTTTCGAAATGCGATTGTGCGGGTAGATGTTCACCCAGCATGTAATACAGGAAACAGTCGAGCGAACGTTTGGCCACCTGCGCTGAGTTCTGCATCTTCAACGTTCCCGAAGCAGCGTTTCGCGGGTTGGCAAATGGCGTGTCGCCGATTTCGGCGCGTTCGTCGTTCAATTTGTTGAATACGGCGTGCGTCATCATGATTTCGCCTCGTATTTCAAATTCTTCCGGCCAGTCGTTGCCTTGCAGTTTGAGCGGAATACTGCGGATGGTGCGCACGTTGGCGGTTACATCATCGCCCTGTACGCCGTCGCCGCGAGTAACAGCGCGTAGTAACTCGCCGTTTCGGTAAGTGAGGCTGACGGATGCCCCATCGTATTTCAATTCGCACACATAACGGTAGTTACCGGCCAGATCTTTACGCACACGTTCGTCAAAATCAGTCAACTCTGCCTCGCTGTACGTATTGCCCAACGAAAGCATGGGATATTTGTGCGCTATCTGAGTAAATTCCAAGTTTATGTCGCTCCCTACACGCTGTGTTGGCGAGTTGGGATCGGCACATTCGGGATATTCCCGTTCGAGTTTTTCCAACTCTTTGAGCATCATATCGTAATCATAGTCGCTAATCACAGGTTGCGACAACACGTAATACAGATAATTATGTTTTTCAAGTTCTTTGCGTAAATCGGCGATACGTTGCATATTTCTCAATTAATAAATTATATTTCACATGTTCTATAACATCATTATTGGGGGGGCTTTATTTCTTTTCCAAAAACATCAGACTATGGTTTATCTTTTGATAATGATTATAAATCAACACATTATTTATTTCTGATGGTATCAGGTCATGAAATGTGACTCCTTCGGGAATACATTGTGAGGCCAATATCCCATAGGTCAAATATAATGCAAATCCTGATGCGGCAGTATATTCACCGCATAAGTTTTTGAAAAAACAATAAGATTTTTTGGGAAAGATTTCTGAAATCAGTCGTTTGTAAACTTCATCACCTCGTGCGTCGCCATTGTTTCCCAATATGAGTAAGTCAATATCGGCAGCGTTTTTTTGTATGGATGCAAGAAAATTGTTCACTTGTTCGTCAATAGATGTGCAACTGTCGGGTGGCGTATTGAAAAAATGCACGCCGGTAATTTGTACCGGAGGTTGATTGGTAGCAGGTTGACTGCCCATCATGAAAAAAGTGGCGCCCTCGCCGGAGGCTGTACCTCTTGTTTGTTTGTCGTAGAGATGATCGCTGCTGGTGAGCCGTTCCTTCCAAAATCCGAGGTTGTGCATGATTTCGAAACCTATATCGGTAGTTTCGTCAAAACAGCCGGCCAGTACATGCGTTGCTCCCTCGTTAATCTGCATCATCGCGTCGAGTAGTGCACTCTCAAACGAAAAACCACGATGCACATAAGTAGTATTATATCCGTGATTACCGAGCATCAAAGCAATCTGCGCTCCTACCGTATTGAAAGTCGATTGAATAAAAGGCGTGGGGTTCAATTGCAGTTCGTTGGCGATCAAGGCGTCCAGAAACTTTTCGGTGTCGGATAAACAACCTAAACCGGTAGCCGTAATAATGGCTTCAGGCTGTACACCTGCCAGATGAACACAACGCAATGCCGTTGCAACACCCATTTTAACCACACGGCTCATCCGCCGTCGCAATGTGGCGTCGACAATGCAGGTTTTATAATCGGGCTCAATACACGACCATCTGTTCCCTTCCAAAACACGTATGGCCTGAAAAGCGCCATCATGCGGGAAGGTGTCTTGCGGACTGATTCCGGATGCAGATAAAATATACATTAGGGGACTTCTAAAAACTCAACAATGATTTTTCAAAAAGCCGAAGCCTGCTAAACTTTTTGAGAAATCTCTTTTCAATTCTAACGGCAAAAATAAACAATTATTTTGATATAAAACAAGAAAAATTTCAAATAATCTATCTATCTGTGATATGTAGTTATTACTTCTCTTTATATGTGCCGAAAAAATACCGGTTAAATTCCATTTTTTCAAAAATGTGTTGTTATTCACATTTTTGGTTGTCCAGTGTTGATAACTATTTGGTATTCAAATGTATTATTTCGATTTATTTTGTATCTTTCCCTTATAAATTCACCTGTCTATGTCAAAGAGCGCACTAAAACCTTATTATCGCCTTTGGTTTGCGATTTTCCCCTGCGAGTTTGGTTCTGATAAGGAACATTAACTCATGTCATGTCTGTGTCCATAAAGTCCGTTTGAGCGGACAAGTAACAATTTATGCTTCGAGTATCGTACGGTAAGCCGCTAAAGTCGATGTGGTCTTGATTTTTATCGCAGCCGCTTGAAATTCCGAAAATTTCATGTAATTTTGCACCCATGTTTAACATAGGTAAAACAAAGAAAACGGTATCCTTTTTGCTCGTAGCGCTCTTCGTAAGTTACTACGCAGGTTTGACGTTATTTTCCCATACGCATATTATCAGCGGCGCAACCATTGCGCACTCGCATCTACACAAAGATTCGCACCATGACACAAAAACCGGCGGTCATACAGAGCAGTGCATCACATTTATTGCCAAAATATCTCAATTTCAGTATATTGATTTCCTGTGTGGCTATGTTCCAACCCCGTTACAATTCCCGCTACACAAGAGTAAATTCGTTGAGATTACACATTGGGTAGCATCTACATATCTCGAAAATCCCTCGCTACGCGCTCCTCCGGTTGTATAGTTATCGTATTTGTAGGGGGTGTAGGGGCAACGCATGCGTTGCCCCTACAAATGATATTTCAGGTTTAACTATATCAATCAATTCATTAATGTACAAATATTTTTTGACGCTTGTATGCGTCTTGTTGATGGTGGCTTGCGGTAACAACGGAGCCACAAGCGAGGCTGTGGATTTAGTCTTCGATGGCGAAACCATAACCGTAAAAGAAAATTCGCCTGTTTTGGAACAAATCGTTGTTCAAAAGGCACAATTACATGATTTTGAGGCAGAGTTCCGAACCGTAGGAACCGTTCGTCCGGTTTCGGGTAAGTTGGCAGAAATTGCTCCGCCTTTTGCCGGACGAATTATCAAATCGAATGTCAAATTGGGACAAAAGGTTGGCGAAGGCGCTGTGATTTTTGAACTTGGTTCGTCGGAGTTTTACGAGGCAGTAAAGGAGTATTTTGCTGCACAGTCGGCAAACGAGGTCGCCCAAAGAAATTACAACCGTCAAAAAGATTTGGCGGCTCACGGAATTGCGGCTCAAAGGGATTTGGAAGAAGCGCAGAGCGAGGCGGACATCGCACAACGGGAATATGAACAGGCTGCGGCAAGCCTGCGTATTTTTAATGTAGAGACGGATAATTATCCGTCTCTACAGGTTGGGCAACCGTTGCGTGTTATTTCCCCAATTGCGGGCGAGGTCATCAAATGTAATATTACCATTGGCGAGTATGTCAGAGAAGACGCCGATCCGCTGGCTGTGGTTGCCGATTTGTCAAAAGTTTGGGTGGCGGCGTTAGTCAAGGAAAAATATTTTGGGGCTATCCGGCAGGGCGACCGCGTGGAAGTATTTACAGACGCTCATCCCAACAAAATCATCTGGGGGACGATATATTACATCGGCGAAATGCTTGACGAAGAAACCCGCTCGCTCGAAGTGATTGTCGAGTGCGGCAACGCGGACAGAGAACTGAAACTCGGAATGTTTTGCGAAACGCATTTTTTGAGTTCCCCCACAAAGGCTATTATTCTTCCCGCAACCGCCATTATGCAGGAACAGGATAGCGATTATGTGCTGGTAGAACTCGAAAAAGGAAAATTTGTTCGCCGAAAAGTGGAAACCGAGAGCGTTCATAAAGGTGAAGTACGCATCATCAGCGGGATAAGCAAAGACGAAAATGTGGTAGTCGAAGGTGGTATTTATTTACAATAGAATAAATATCATGATTTTACAAAATAGTAATTGTAGTTATTTCATGAAATATCAACATATATATGTAGTTATTTCATCATATTTCAACATATATTGTGTATCTTTGTTGCGAATTAAAAACATGATAATTGATGATTAACAGGATATTAAATTTAGATAACCCGCACAATGACAGCATATTTGTATGGGGAGCGCGTCAGGTTGGAAAAACAACTTTGATTAGAGCGGCTTATCCGAACGCAACGTATTACGATTTGCTTCAAACGAAGGATTTTGAACGGTTATTGCGTAATCCTTCCTTTCTCGGCGAGGATTTAGCCGTTTTGAACGACGGCGACACAGTTGTTATTGACGAGATACAGAAGATACCGCAACTGTTGGACGAGGTTCATTCGTTGATTTTTCGCAAAAACCTGCGTTTCATTTTAAGCGGTTCAAGTCCCCGCAAACTCAAACGCCATGGCGCCAACCTGCTCGGCGGAAGAGCGCTGAAAGAGATTTTATTCCCTTTGGTAAGCGCCGAAATTCCCGATTTTGATATTCATAAAGCCGTGCGTTATGGTACGCTTCCCCGTCATTATTTAATATCAGACCCTTGGAAACGACTGGCGGCGTACATAGGAGTGTATCTCAATGAAGAAATCAGAGAAGAAGCATTGTCGCGGCAGTTAAAAACTTTTTCGCGGTTTATGGAAACAGCGGCGTTTACCAATGGGGAAATTGTTGTGTATAAAAATATTGCACAGGATTGTGGCATTGACTACCGCACCGTAAAAGATTATTTTGAAATATTGGTTGATACGCTTATCGGTTACATGATACCGAGTTTTACGCACACCAAAAAACGACGCAGCATTCAATCGCCCAAGTTTTATTATTTTGACGTTGGTATTGCTAATTATTTGAGAAACAGGCGTAATATTCAACTTGGCTCTATTGATTTCGGGCATGCTTTTGAACATTTTATCATTCAGGAACTCATCGCTTATTTGGGCTATAACGGAAAATAGGAGCAACTGTCCTATTGGCGC
>Ga0082212_10009885_pt1 | contig 12258 bp, 9 predicted proteins | sample TergutNt197P3_FD_71548 | JGI IMG/M metagenome (GOLD analysis project Ga0082212, IMG submission 71548) | Neocapritermes taracua P3 segment gut microbial communities from Petit-Saut dam, French Guiana - Nt197 P3 | ecosystem: Host-associated > Arthropoda: Insects > Digestive system > Gut ... | reverse complement strand
AACATATCGGCCAGGCTGTAGATGGCTCTCAACTTCTCCCTGTCCCTTATCAGTCCGGCAAATATACACTCGTTTTTCAACCTGAGCATATTGACAAGATGGACGATCTCGCCTAGGTCCTCCCCCCCGCCGACAAAGACCATTTTGAATCGCGCACCGGCGTTCTTCGCCTTGAGCAGGCCGTCGAGGATCAGCCTGATATTTTTATACCACATCATACGTCCGACATAGAGGAAAACCGGTATATCGGCCGGTATATCGGCCGGTTTTTCACTTATCCGGTCTGCCGACCCGTTGTACCCGGCCGCTATCTCTCCGGCCGGTTCGTCCAACCGTGTGTTTCCCCCCTGCCTCCCTGTTCCGACCGACAGCCCGAGGTCCTCGCTTACCGTGCGGATCAGTTCCTCATTCGCGCGGCCCATCGGGAAATCGACGCCGTTGTCCATGACGGTGAAATCCCCTTTGTATCCCAGGCTCATCAGGTTATCCCCCGCGCCCCGGCTCACAGCCCAGACGTCGTCGCAAGCCTCAATGTTTGAAACGATGATCCTTTTCGCGGCGGCCTGCAGGGATTTTATATCCGTTACATTCGCGATATCTACGTCATACTTTGTGTGATACGTCATAATGATCGGCGCGTTTGTCGACTGCCTTACCGACTTTGAGATCACCGAGGATACGAACGGGCAATGGCAATGGATGATGTCGACCGGATAGCGTAAGATCTCCCGGACTATGCGCGGGATCGGGATCCCCAACCTGTATCCCGCGGTCCTGGGCGTTTTGACGCTCGGATAACGGATCACGGGGAACGGATAATCGTCCTGCTGCCCGGGGTAGCGCGGCGTTACGACGACTACGTTTCCGTAATCGCGCTGGATAATTCTCGCATAGTTGAGAACGACGTTCGCGACTCCGTCGATCATTGGCGGAAAGGAATCGTTTAACAGGCAGACATTCAATCTCTTACTCATCGCCGACGCTCCAAAACGTATGTAATACACATTATACCATGAGCGCAGCGAATAGACTATAGACACATCGATGAAAAAACTGTAGAATCAGTAGAGACAAAACCAACCATAGGAGGTGATGTTATTGAGCGTGTTAATGTCAAAGCTTAAGGAAGTCCTCATTTCGGTCATTCCGATCACGGCGATCGTGCTGATACTGCATTTTGCCGTGACGCCGATCCCGTCAGACTCGCTGGCTCGCTTTTTGATCGGCGCGGTTTTTATTACGATCGGGCTGACGATATTTCTGTTCGGCGTCGATCTTGGCATTACGTCGCTGGGGAACCATATCGGTATTACGCTGTCAAAAGCGAACAAGGTCTGGCTCATAATCATCGCCGGACTTGTCCTCGGCTTCTTTATTTCGCTGGCTGAGCCCGATTTGGAAATCTTGTCCAGGAAAGTCGCCGAAGTGACGAACGGCGTCATAGCATATACCGAGCTTCTCATAGTGGTCTCGGCAGGGATAGGCGTAATGATCATCGCAGGATTTCTCAGGATCGTATATAACTTTTCTATTCGCATCGTTTTCTTTACAATATACGGCTTGATATTACTCATGAGCATCCTTTCGCCGCAGGCGTTTCTGCCCATATCTTTTGACGCTTCCGGCGCGACGACCGGAGCTTTGACCGTCCCGTTCGTGATGGCGCTGGCGCTCGGAGTATCAAACATGAAGAAAGACAGCGTGGCGTCGGAAGACGACAGTTTCGGCCTTGTGGGCATTGCGTCCACGGGCGCGATCCTGGGCGTCCTGTTGCTGGGAGTGGTGTCCGGGCAAAGCGACCTCAGTTCCGCGCTGAACCCGCATACTCCTCATTCAGACGGCATAATCGCTCCGTTTTTCAGCGAAATCTCAGTGCTGTGGTACGAAACCCTTATTGCAATACTGCCGCTTGTCGCCGTCTTTGTCTTCTTCCAGATCGTCGCGTTCAAGTTCCGGGGCAGACAGTTGAGGCGCATGATCAAAGGTCTGCTCTATACATACCTCGGCCTTGTCATTTTCCTTGCCGGTACCGGCGCCGGGTTCATGGACGTGGGCGCCATCGTAGGGCAGAAGATAGCGCAGCTTGACAGTAAAGTCCCCGCCGTTCTGATAGGGTTTGCGATCGGGTTTGTGACTATCCTGGCCGAACCGGCGGTGCATGTCCTGACGGATCAGATCGAGGAAGTCACGAGCGGCTTCGTAAAAAAGAGAATTGTGTACGGCGCGCTGACTCTCGGCGTCGGCGGCGCCGTCGCGCTGTCGATCATCAGGATCGTCGTGCCGGGAATGCAGTTGTGGCACATACTTCTGCCCGGGTATCTTCTGTCGGTCGGAATGTCGTTTTTCGTGCAGAAGCTTTTCGTGGGAATAGCGTTTGACTCGGGAGGAGTCGCGTCAGGCCCGATGACGGCGACCTTTATTCTTGCCTTCTCACAGGGCGTGGCGGGTACGGCTTCCGGCGACGGCGACGTCACGAACGCGTTCGGAATGATCGCGCTCGTCGCAATGACGCCTATCATCACGGTGCAGATCCTTGGAATTATCGTCCAGCTCGCCACACGCCGTCAGAAGGCGGCGGGAAAACACCCGGAAAATTCAACGGACGGCGGTGACACAGATGCTTGATTATGAACTGATTTGCTGCATCGTAAACAACGGGCATGGTTCAAAGGTCCTTAAGATAGCCAAAAACAACGGAGTTCGGGGCGGCACGGTGTTCATGGGCGGCGGCACGGTGAAAAACAAGCTGCTCGAGTTCCTTGATTTGGACGACGTCAAAAAAGAACTCGTCTTTCTGGCGGCGCCCGGCGAGATCGCGCACAATGCGGCAAAAGCGCTGGCAAAGGAGATGGCGTTCCACAAGAAAAACCACGGGATCGCGTTTACGATCCCGCTGAACAACCTTATCGGCAGTATGGATAACGAGTTTGACAACGACAGTGAAGACAGGATGGTGAATGATTCAGTGTACAGCGCGATATATACGGTAGTTGACAGAGGCCTCGGCAACGACGTCGTCGACGCGGCGAACGCGGCAGGCGCAAGAGGCGCTACGATAATACACGCCCGCGGATCAGGCATCCACGAGACCGGTATGCTGTTTGCCATGCAGATCGAACCTGAAAAAGACATGGTCATGATACTTGCGAAAGCGGACGTGCGCGCGGGTATTATCGCGTCGATAAGAGAGCGGCTGGGCATCGACGAGCCGGGCAAAGGTATAATCTTCACCTTAAGCGTCAGCGAAGCCTACGGCTTGTATTGATAAGGATATTTAAAAGCCGGTTCACCGCTTGCATAGACGATGGAACAGGTATACTTGCGTGCGCAAATATTCGCCACGCTAGTATGACACGCACAGCATGGAATTTTGTTGCATAAACTACAATGGATATGGTAAAATCCGATATGTAAATGATGAGTTAACGATATATTCTGTTGAATTATCAATCTAGCATGATGATTCTAACGATGAATCATCTGAACAGATCGGAGCGGATTATGAAACTGAAATGGAAAATCGCATTGCCGGTACTGGCGCTTTTACTTTTATCAACGTTGTTGACTACTATGGTGAACTATTTTGTGACCAGAGGCTCTGTCGATGATATTGTCGAAACCATTATCGACTCAAATCTGGATACGCTGGTCAGCCAGGTGAGGCGCGCCGCGACGATCGAGCAGGTAATGTTCGACGATATGGACAGCAAGAACATTGCCCTGACGCGCGCGTTTGCCGAGATCGTCAGGCTTCACGCCGTCAACGGCGACCTGGACTTGCAGGACGAGGCCGTTTTTCAGCGCATCGCCGATATGCTGGACGTATCGGAAGTGCACATCATGGACGACGAGGGCGTATTGATCGGCGGAAATATTGCGGGCTACTATGGTTTTGACTTTAAGACTTCCGACCAGACTCTCCCGTTTTTGCGGATACTCGACGACCCGGGTTTTGAGCTTGCGCAGGAACCGCAGCCGAACGGGGCGAAGCAGGTACCGTTCCAGTATATAGGCACGGCGCGGACCGATGAAAAGGGTATCGTTCAGGTCGGCCACGAGGCCGAGGTCGTTCAGGTCTTCAAGGATCTGCTGGACGCCGTGAACACAGCGAAAGATATGCGGATCGGCTCCACCGGGCGCGCTTCCATCATCAGGGGCGGCGTCGTCGCTTACAGCGAGAAAACTGCGGAGATCGGTAAGGACTACACTGCAAAGGCCTGGTACAAGCAGGTCTCGACCGGCCGCGGAAAAGACTGGATCGACATCGATGGCGAAACCTGCTATGTAGGCTACGCCAACATCGGCGGCATGACTCTGCTTGTTCTGTTCCCGCAGGCGGAGTACAACGGTTACATTTCCCCCGCAATACGCAGCGGCGTCGTCGGCATAACGGTCGCCCTGCTCGTTACCGTCATCACATTCTTCCTGGTGTCACGTTCGTTGCAGCCGCTGGCTTTTCTCTCCACTTTCATGAGGAAAGCAGGCTCGACAGGCGACGTAGCGCTCCGCTCAGAAGACGCCGACGCAATCAGAAAACTGGCGCAGAGCAAGGATGAGATCGGACAGACTGTGGACGGCTGCGCCGGACTGTTTCGGCATATCGCAAAGATCGCCACAGAACTGGAAAGCGTGGCCGGCGGCGATCTGACCGTCACCATAGATCAGCTTTCAGAGGCGGATACAATGGGTAAGTCCCTGAACCACATGGTCGATACTCTCGACAATATGTTCGTCGGTATCAACGATTCCGCCGAGCAGGTCTTTTCAGGCTCACGGCAATCAGCGGACGGAGCGCAGGCGCTCGCGCAGAGTTCGACGCAGCAGGCCGCTTCCGTTGCGGCGCTATCGACTTCCGTCAACGAAATCGCTCAAAGGATCAAGAAGAACTCTCTGATAGCGACCAAGACTTCCCAGCTTTCCGAAACGATCAAGTCAAACGCGGAAAAGGGAAGTCGTCAGATGGACGAAATGACGTCCGCTGTCGCGGAGATCAACCAGGCAAGCCAGTCCATCGGTAAGATCATCAAAACTATAGACGATATTGCCTTCCAGACTAACATCCTCGCGCTCAACGCAGCCGTTGAAGCGGCGAGGGCGGGGCAGCACGGGAAAGGGTTTGCGGTCGTTGCCGAGGAAGTTCGCAACCTTGCGGCTAAATCAGCGGACGCCGCGAAGGATACTGAAAACCTGATCGCAAACTCAATGGAGAAAGCTGAACTCGGTTCGCGCATAGCGGAGGAAACCGCCGCGAGCCTCCTCGAGATCGTGTCAGGCATCAACGAAAGCGCTCTGTATATAAATGAAATAGCGGACTCACTGGAGAGCGAGTCCGCAAGCGTGACGCAGCTTAACGTAGGCATCGAGCAGGTGGCGGGCGCGGTCCAGCAGAACAGCGCCACTGCGGAGGAGAGCGCCGCAGCTTCAGAGGAAATGAGCTCGCAGTCCGCGATTCTTCAGGATATGATCTCTCAGTTCAGGCTGAAAGGCAGCGGCAGGAGAGGCATTTCAGGCCGCTCGCGGCTCGCGTCGCTGCCGGAATCAACAGGCCTGCGCTCTGATTATTAGCTATACTGGCGTGCGCAAATATTTGCGCACGCCAGTATACCAGTTGCATAAATCATACCGCAAGGATCTGTAACTCGCCGTCCGTGACTGTGAGACCAACCTTGTTAACGGGGTGCGAGTAGTTAGTAATTATCTCCGACGCTATCCGGTCCTCAATCTCCTTCTGGATCAGGCGGCGGAGATTGCGCGCGCCGTACTTTTGCGAGAATGACTTCTCAGTCAGGTAGTCGATCAGGCTGTCGTCCCAACGGAGCTCGATCGGCTTTTCCGACATCGAATCGCGCAGCTCGCTCAGCATGAGGCGCGCTATATTCTTAAAGTTATCCTCTGACAGATGGTTAAAGTAGACGATCTCATCGACGCGGTTGATAAACTCGGGCCGCAGGAAATCGTTCAGGGCTTTTTCCGCCTTGTCTTTTCCCTGCTCGTTGACGGTCCTGTTGAAGCCGACCGCGCCGTTTTTAATGTCGCTGCCCGCATTCGTGGTCATTATTATCACGGTATTTTCAAAGTTGACCGTGCGCCCGTGAGCATCCGTAATATGCCCGTCGTCCAGTATCTGCAGGAGGATGTTCATCACGTCCGGGTGCGCCTTTTCGATCTCGTCAAACAGCACGACGCTGTATGGCTTGCGCCGTATTTTCTCAGTAAGCTGTCCCGCTTCGTCGTATCCGACATAGCCGGGCGGCGAGCCTATGAGCCGCGATACAGTGTGTTTTTCCATGAACTCGGACATATCAAGCCTGATGAGCGATTCCGGCGAGTCGAACAGGTCGGCCGCGAGCCTCTTAACAAGCTCGGTTTTTCCGACTCCCGTGGAACCTATGAAAATGAACGACACCGGCTTGCGCTTCGGCGAAATGCCAACGCGGTTGCGCTTGATCGCCGCGCACACTTTGTCGACGGCATCGTCCTGGCCGACGATGTGCTCCCTGAGCCTGGCGCCCAGTTCACTGAGCTTCTTGTACTCGTCCTCGCGTATACTGCTTGCGGGGATCTTCGTCCAGAGTTCGATGACGCGCGAGAGATTATCCATCGTCAGCTCCGGCGCGCCTTTCATCGCAAGCTCGTCGTACTCGCTCGTAAGGCGCAGATCGAGGCTGCGAATCTCCGCAAGACGCGCATAGTCGTTGCTGTTCGGCTCGGCGAGGATCATCTCGCGTTCCTTCTGCAGATCGGCCTTCTCCTTGGTGATCGCGTCTTTCCTTGCGATCAGGGCGCTTTTCAGGTTCATGTCGGAACAGGCTTCGTCAATCAGGTCTATCGCCTTGTCTGGCAGGAACCTGTCGCTGATATACCGCTCTGATAATATGACAGACTGCCGCGCCATTTCATCCGGTATGGAAACGCCGTGGTAGAGTTCGTAATAGTGTTTGATCCCCTTAATTATCTCTATGGACTCAGCGATCGACGGCTCGACGACCGTCACCGGCTGGAACCTGCGTTCAAGAGCGGCGTCCTTTTCTATGTGCTTTCTGTACTCGTTGAAAGTCGTTGCGCCGATGACCTGAATCTCCCCCCGTGAGAGCGCGGGCTTCAGTATGTTCGCGGCGTTCATCGAGCCTTCCGCGTCTCCCGCGCCGACGAGATTGTGGACTTCGTCTATGACTAGGATTACGTTTCCATGACCTTTTATCTCTTCGACAAGGCCCTTCATGCGGCTCTCAAACTGCCCGCGGAACTGCGTCCCGGCCACAAGCGCCGTCAGATCCAGCAGGAACACTTCCTTTTCGCGAAGCTTGTGCGGAACGTTCCCGTCGGATATACGCTGCGCAAGCCCCTCCGCGATCGCGGTCTTTCCGACGCCCGGCTCTCCGATAAGGCACGGGTTGTTTTTCTGCCTGCGGTTGAGTATCTGCACGACGCGCTCCGTCTCGGTCTCGCGCCCGACGATCCTGTCGAGCTTGCCTTCGCCGGCTCTGCGCGAGAGCGATATGCAGTAGCTTTCCAGATATTTGCGCTTTTTGCCTCCCGGCCCGCCCGGAGGTCCGCCCGGCCCGCCCTGATCCTTGTCCCTCGCGTCGCGGCCCGGCCTGGGAAAGTCCCGCGGCGGCGTGTCGTCCGGCCCGCCGAACAGCCTGTTTAGAAACGGGAACGTGGCCGTCTTCCCTTCATCGGCGTTCTCCTCGGTTTCGACAAGGCTTTCCGGCCCGCCGAAGGCTTCCATCATCTCATCGGTCAGGTTGTCAAGATCCTCGTCGGACAATCCCATCCTGCGTATGATGTCCTCGACCGGTTTGATTTTCATTTCCCGCGCGCATTTCAAGCAAATGCCCTCGTTTGAAGACGTGCCGTTCTCGATCTTCGTAATGAAAATCACAGCCGCATTCCTTTTACATCTTGAACAAATCGTTGGTCGCATCTAGTATTCCACCTCTGTCATCCGTGAGGAAGTCCCTCAATAGGCTCCTGCTGTTTATTATTCAAATTCTTCATTATGTTAATATATGTGACGAAATAACTTATCAGTGCCGCAATGGTAAGCGCGACCGCCGCGGAGATCATTATGACGGCGAACCTGCGCTCAATACTTCCGAACAGCATCAGCGCAGCGCAGACAAGGAAGAAGACGACTGTCGACGTTTTGCCGATCAGGTTTGACGGCGGTATTTCCGCCCCGGTTTTCCTGCGGACTATGAGCCCCCCGGTCGCCATCATTACTTCCTTCACGACAGTCACTATGACCGCCCAGACCGGAATGAGGCCGTCTATGGTGATGCAAACCAGAGCTGAGACAGTCATCAATTTATCCGCGAACGGGTCCAGAAATTTACCGAGCTTTGACGACGCCTGAAATCTGCGCGCGAGAAACCCGTCCAAAAAGTCTGTGAAAGAAGCCAGCGCGTATACCAGCAGCGCATACTTTCTCGTATCAAGCCCGTCAAGAAAATAGGTGACAATGAACACAGGCGTCAGGCAGATACGGAAAATCGAGAGTATATTCGGTATCGACCTCACTAACATCACCGCCTTTTACGCATCAGAGCCCCAGCATGTTTGCTACTGCATTGTTGTTGACGACATATTGCAGTATCTTTGTTTCCTCAAGCGTAGACCTGGCCAGAAGGCCGAAATACCTGACGACCGTCGCGAGAGCGAGGACGATCAGTACCCCCTTGCAGACGCCGAACAGAACGCCTGTTATGCTGTCAACAAGCTTGAGCCCCGGCAGGGAAAACACGAAACCGACGAGGTTTCCGATGACCGCGAATATTATCGACAGGAGGATGAAGCCTATGCCGAAGACAGCTACGAACGCAAGGGTCGAGCATAACTTCTCAGTTATGACGTCTGTGAACGATGTGTCGGGTTCATCCGACTGCACCGCCAGTTCGGCTACCCGTTCTGCCGATACGTCCGGTAATCCGATTTGACTCAGTACCGAGCGCGCGATCGAGTTCTTCTGATACTCGCTTTTGCTGCTGGCTGAAATGAAGTCGCTGTCTTCATCGGCCAGTTCCGCGAGGGTCGTCTCCACTATACCGCCGACGAAAGGTTTCAGCATTCCCGTGAACTCCCCGGAGTAAGCCTTGGCGGCGATATTCGCGATGAATAACGCGGCTATGAGCGCGACGACTCCGAACGCGCCGCGAATCAGTCCGTTCCTGTATCCGCGCCATCCGCAAAACGCTACGACGGCGACGACCGTTAAATCTAAAAAGAGGATCAACAATGCTCTCACCTAACAAAGTGCCTTACGGACGGATAAATTCGTGTTTTTTGTTAGCTATTGCGGTCCAGAAGGTTAATGACCACCGCGGAATGGTCGCTTGTAACGAGCGCGGCGCCGTCGGCGAGCGCAAGTATATTGTCAGCGCCCGCGGAAAACTCCTGCGAACCGGAGTATGGTATCTCGCTGAGTTCCATATCGTAGATCGTCACTCCGTCGCCGCGCAGGATCGCGAGACAGTCCGCGCCGGAGGAGATCGATATCACTTCAAAGTCCGTGGGTATTGTACCCAGAAAAGTACCGTCGTTCTTAAGCGTAACGAGCCTTCCGCTGTTCCCGACTCCGTAATCCAGAAGATGCAGCGCGATAAAGCCTCCGCAGCACGCGTACCCCCCGAGCCGTCTTCCTGCAAACCAGTAGAGTTCCCTGCCTTCGCCGTTATTATCGACGATAAACAATGAGTCCGTCGTTACGGCAAGTACGCTGCCGCCGGCCTGGTAACGGATGTCTATGATCAGCCTGTCCGGCAGAACGATCGTTTTGTATATCTCCTCGCTGTCGAGCCTGTAAAACGTTATCCTGCTGCCTTCGTCCGTCAGCGACAGGACCGCGAGCCTCTCGTTGTCCGGGAATAATACGGACGACAGGATATACCCGCTTGCAAGCCTGACCCTGTATACGTCTTTTCCGATATTATTATATACCGTGGCGACGCATGTATATCCTCCGCTGTCTCTCGCGGATACGCAAAACCATCCGTTTTCGTTGATCGAAGCCGAAATTATCGCGTCTTCCGTCTCAAACGCGGCTGCGACTTCACCGGCGTCGAAAACCCGCACGGCTGTCATACCGAGGTCAAACGCGATCGCCCTGCCGCCCGCGGCGCCGATCGCCGGCGCGGTCATCCTGAAGGGGTCGCGCAGGAGCTCGTTTCCTCCCCTGTCAAGAACCTGGATACCTAGCGTTCCCGCTGCCGCGACAGCGCCGCCCAAATCCGCGAACACTCCGCTTCGCCCGACTTCGAACATGAGCTCGTCGACTTCTTCGACCGGTTCGTGGGAGGCGATAGAGCCGAAAATCCGCTTCAATCCGATGTCTCGCCCCGTAATAAGCGCTATCGCGATATATGACAGTACGGCGAGGGAAACGAGCGAGAATGTAATGCCCAGCAGCTTGCGGACTCTTTTCCCCGGTTTTACATCGACCGGCATATCGTACTCCGATCCTCCAAACTATACCGCAACGCGGATATTTTATCACACATCGGGAAAAAAACAAATGAAATTTACATGAACATCCGGCCGGCTTCGCCGCAATACCAGATTCGCGTCAGATAAAGCCCTTCGGGCGGGGCTGTCGGCCCGGTCAGGCGGCGGTCTTTCTTTTCGAGAAGCTCCGTCAGATCGCCGGGATCGATTTTGCCTTCCGAAACGTACAGTAACGTGCCTGCTATTGTTCTTGCCATATTATATAAAAATCCGTCGGCGCATATTCGTATTTCGACGATCGTCCCTTTTTCCCCGACCTCGCACCAGTGGACTGTCCTGACCGTCGTTTTAGTCTCGGTCCCGACGGAACGGACAGCCGCAAAGTCGTGCGTGCCGACAAAGCGCTCCGCGGCTCTGCGCATCGCGGCTGCGTCAGGCTTCCGCGGGTAGAAGTACGCTCTGCCCGCGTAAAACGGGTCGCGTATGCGCGAGCAAAAAATCTTGTATGTATACTCTTTTTTAACGCATGAAAGATTTGCGTCGAAATCGTCGTCCACATAAACCGCGCTCTGCACCGAGATATCTGAGGGCAGCAGGGAGTTGACGGCAAGAGGCAGCCGTTCCGGGGGGATTCCCGAGGATGTGAAGAAGTTCGCGCAATACCGGAGAGCGTGGACCCCCGCGTCGGTCCTGCCGCAACCGTGCACTTTGACCGCGTGCCCGCAAAGCCGCGAAAGCGCCGCCTCGATAGTCCCCGCGACTGTCCCGAGCTCTTTTTGCACCTGCCATCCGTGATATCGCGAACCGTCGAACATGATCCTCATTGCGACGTTCTTCATCGCCGCGTTCTTTCCCGCCGCGTTCTTTCCCGCCGCGTTCTTCATATGATTTCTATCCGCCTCAGTACAACTACCGCCGCAAACACAACAACTCCGCACGCCATCGCGGCATAGTCCCTGCGTGCGGTTTTCAGGATCTTCATTCTTGTCCTGCCTTCGCCTCCGTGGTAGCACCGGCTTTCCATCGCGACAGCCAGTTCATCCGCACGGCGGATCGCGCTGACAAACAGCGGGATAATTATCGGCAGGATCGCCCGAGCCCGCTTTATGAGGTTTCCTGTCTCAAAAGCTGCTCCCCTGGCCTTCTGAGCGCTGATGATCTTGCCTGTCTCCTCGATAAGCGTTGGTATGAACCGCAGCGCGATACTCATCATCATTGCGAGTTCATGTACCGGGAGCTTGATTTTTTTCAGCGGATTCAACATCGACTCAAGGCCGTCGGTCAAAGCGATAGGCGATGTGGTATATGTAAGCATGAATGTGCCGATAATCAGCATTACAAGCCTTGCGGACATGTACAGCGCCGCATATATCCCTTCTTTAGAAATCGTAAGTCCAAGAAAACTGACCAGAGGTTCGCCGCCTGTGAAGAATATGTGCAACACCGTAGTGAAGAGCAATATGATCAGGATCGGCCGGATGCACCTGAGCGCAGCCGTAGGCTTTATCTTCGACAAATAAAGGCAGGTAAGAAGCGTCGCGAACATCAGTAAGTACGCGGGCAGTCCCTTTGCGGTGAAAAGCGCGGCGATATAAACGACTGTCAGGATAAGCTTGATCCTCGGATCGAGCTTATGCACGACTGTCGCGCCCGGAAAATACTGCCCGAAAGTAACGCCGCTAAGCATTTATACTACTCCCTTTCGACTCTCAGCTCTCAATTCTCACATCTCACTTCTCACTTCTCAGCTCTCACTTCTCACATCTCACTTCTCAACTCTCTGAGATCGTTTACAAGCTGCGGTATCGTGCATAT
>Ga0082212_10009884_pt1 | contig 12258 bp, 9 predicted proteins | sample TergutNt197P3_FD_71548 | JGI IMG/M metagenome (GOLD analysis project Ga0082212, IMG submission 71548) | Neocapritermes taracua P3 segment gut microbial communities from Petit-Saut dam, French Guiana - Nt197 P3 | ecosystem: Host-associated > Arthropoda: Insects > Digestive system > Gut ... | reverse complement strand
ATGTCACAAAACGCAATAAAAAACAAACGGGGATAAAGGGGTTTGCGGTTATCCGCGTAGGGCCCGCGCGGGGCGAGCCGTATCCGCTTTTCAATATGTCCCGCCGCCCATATGCGCACAAGCGCGCCCGCAAGCGTGAAAAAACCGCCGATGATCAACGAACGGAAAGACGGGTGCATAAAGAGCAGAAAAACAATACCAAGCACCGTTCCGGCAGGAACGCGGACTTTCTGAGCCCGGCGCGTCCATGACGTCATAGATAGGAAACGCTGAATAAATGTTTGTGCGTGATGAAGCGCAAGGCGCGCGGAGCGCAGGAACCGAGGCATATATCAACTCAACATGTCGAGGTTATGAGCGCCGCGCAACGCGGCGATTCGCCCGCACAGACATTTATTCAGCGTTTCCAGAGACGTTTTTGAATTCATGATGCGCCGCTATTCCTCCGTCGGGTCGGAGCCGGCGTCGCCGTATTCGCCGCCGCGATTTCGCACGAATGGAATTTCAAGCCATTTCGCGGCTTCCGCCTGCGCGCCGTTCGTGTCGTCTTTAGTGTTCTGCGCCCTTGTATATTCAGCCATCGCTCTTTGGCGCTGGCCCAGAATGTCGTAAATTTTCCCCAGGTAGATGTAGCACCACACTTCAATCCAGCCCGGATCCATATCTCCGTTGAGCGTTTCACGAAAAGCGTTGGCTGCCGATTGCAGGTTGTACTGCTCGAAAAAAGTTTCACCCAGCTTATATCTTGCAAGCGATCGCCGCGGCGACAGTTTCAATGCCTCGTCATATGCGCGGACCGCTTCTACGAAATTATTTGACCGCCGCATGTCGTCGCCTAACGCTATCTGGACCGATGTGCGCAATTCCTCCGAGTCGCGCAAAATTATATTCCTGGGATCCAATACGACTTTTTCCGGTTTGGAAAAAAAGATGAAATCAAAGGCCGCAGATTTTCCGCTTACATCAATGGTCTTTCTTTCCTCCCTGTCACCGCTTATGGCGGCGATGTCGACCGGCATTCGAAAAAGATCGTTGGATTGCCTGATCGCGCCGGTTATTCGGAAACCTTCCGCGGTTCTGTAAAGCGCATAATCGACCTGCATGTTTGGCACGCCGATCGTATCCAGCCATTCCGTGAAAAACCAGTTCATGTCTCTGCCGTAAATATCCCGCGTCAGTCTTTGAAATAACGCCGATCCGCCGCCGTTTTTCGCCGCTGTTTCATAGTATTGTTTCAAAAGGTAGCTGAATTTTTCCTCGCCCAGAATTCCATGAAGCATGTGGGCGATCCACGCGCCTTTGCCCGCTACGACCGACTCATACCTGTCCGATCGGTAGCCGAGAGAAATTCCGTCGTTAACGGAACTCTTGTCCTCGAACTTGAGAGCCAGCACGGCCAGCGCGTCTATTTCTTTCTTAAACGCGTCTTCGCCGCCTTGTTCGCCGAGGTAACGCGCCGAGGAATAATATGAAAGCCCGTCGGCCAGCCAGAGATCGGCGGCGGCCGAAACACCGGCGTTTTCATGCCACCACTGCGCGGCGGTGCGGCGTGAAAGCTCGCGTATCGGAGGTTCGTCTTCGGCGATTTCGCGCTTTGTTATAAAAATCGTTCCTGCCATTCCGGTCTGCCTTGAAAGCGCGTCGTCCACTTCCACAAGCCTGAAAACCGTGTCTGATGCAGTCAATCCGTAGGTGTCGCGATAATATGCGAGAATTTTGCCGACGGCTGCGGCGCTTTTTTCAATTGCTTCGGATGTTTCGCCTTTAAAAAAACATTCGATGGTAAAACCGCCGGCCTGAACTTTTTTCAGTGAATACTGTCCGGCGACAAAAGCGTTTGCGCCGAGCGGCGCGCCGGCGAGCCATACGAAGGTTTCGTTGATGCCTTTTGTAACGACAGGCTCCTGTTTTCCGGGCCCGACGACGGTCATTCCAAGCGGAACCGTTACTTCAAGTGAGCCGCCGGCACGCTCGGCTGGAAAAAGAACGGCGGGAAACCATTTGGCGGATTCCAGCAGCCGGGTTTCTTCCATGCCGATGTAGGCGTTTGTTATGTCGCGTGAAAAGGTGCGGCTGAAACGGTCGTTGCTGAATCCCCCTTCATATTCGATGCGTAGCGTGGTTATTTCTTCGGCGGGAAGCGGGGGAGAAAAACGGACGGCAAGGGTTTCGGGGCCGACCTGATTCCGATTGAATTCCATCTCAATGCCTTCGTTGTTGAACACCCTGCGCACGAAAAGATTGTCGCTCAGCGTGAAACCGACATATGTGGTTTGTTCCGAAACTTTAAACTTGATAGTAACCGCCGCTGCAAATTCGTTATCGTCCGGCCTTAGCGTTACGGAAATGTCACGGTTAAGCACGTCAACGCGCGCGGCGCGGGCCGTCTGGGCATGGATGTGGACGGCCGTTCCGGAAAGTGTCAAAATCACAATCAGCGCTTTTAAAAATACGTTTTTCGGTAACAAGGGCGATGAATTCCCCGGTTTCTTTTTGAACCACGAATGAACATGAATAAACACTAATAGCATTTTGTCGGCTTTCCGCATATTATCCCCACGTCGAATCGGCTTCTTGTAAGCTGCAAATTTTTGCATTTAAACAGTATATCATTGTTAATGCGCACCATTACCCTACTGCATTCGTGTAAATTCGCGTCCATTCGCGGTTCAAAATCTCCATTGCCTCTCAGTCGGCTTTGCGCTGTACACTTCATAAAAAATCGCCAACAGCGGCAGCGACGGTTTCCGAAGCGCGGCGTTCCCCAAGACGACCACGAATTTTACCTAATTCTTCACGCATTTCGGCGTACTTTTCCGGATTTTCAAGATATTCCAGCGCGGCGCCGGCAAGCGTCTCAGGCGTCGCCTCATCCTGAAACAGCTCCGGCACGATTCTTTTTCCGGCCAGCAGATTCGGCAGACATTTTGACGGAGTGTCAATAAGCAGCGATCCTACCCACCAGCTCAAGGCCGAAATTTTATAGGCGACAAGAAACGGAACACCAATAAGCGCCGCTTCCAGAGAACTTGTGCCGCTTTTAACGAAAGCGAAATCGGCGGCCGCCAGTATTTCCCGCGCGTTTTGCGTCGAAATGCGAAACCGTTCTTTGCCGGGGAAAGAAGCGAGTTCCTCGCGTGTAATGGCTTCGATGATTTTCCGGTCTACCGTGGGCGCGGCCGAAATTATAAACTGCCGGTTCCCGCCGAGGAGTTTTGCCGCCCGCAGCATGACAGGCAGAATATAGATTATCTCCTTAAGGCGGCTTCCCGGCAGAATCGCCAAGGTTTCAGCCTCCGGGTCAAACCCCTCCGTGGCGAGGAGTTCCGTGCGGTTCACGGGCGTATGAAAATCCTCAAGCAGCGGATGCCCGACAAATTCGGCCGAAACGCCGCGATCACGATAGTAGCTTTCCTCAAACGGGAGAATCACAAGCATTTTATCCACATATTTTTGAATGACACGCACGCGTCCTGCGCGCCATGCCCAAAGCTGAGGGCCGATGTAATAGATGGTTTTTATTCGCAGCCGGTTCAATTTTTTTGCAAGACGAAGGTTGAAATCGGGAAAATCGAGCAGTACCGCAACCTCGGGCAACCGCGACGCTGCGTAATCGATCAATTGACGGAAGATTCGGTAATATGCACGAATCCCCGAAATTGCTTCACGAGGGCCGATGTGCCCGAGTTCCCGGACATGAGCAAGCAGTTCAACTCCGGCCGCCTGCATGGCGTCGCCGCCTGTGCCGACAAAGCGGATGTTTTCACCGCCGTGCGTGGCCTTGAGGTGTTCGACCAGAGCCGCGCCGTATCTATCGGCCGAGGATTCGCCCGCTACAATCAGAACTTCTTTTGGTTTTCCCATGTTTGCATTCTATTCCGCGAACACTTTTGAGATGTCGATTGCGCAGCCGTCCAATACGCGTACGATATATAAGAAAAACACGTTGCGTTTTTCATAAGGTATGCCCATGTCCTTTGCTGCATGTTTCATCGCCTTTTCAGTTGCGCATAAATATGATTTACCGCAGAATTTCGTAAAATGTGATACGTCTGAAGCGAGGTAGTTGCAAAATTACGAATGATTTATGGAGTGCGGGATCCTGCTCCCGCTTTCATAGCGGCGGCTTGCCATCGCAATCAACAAAAGAGGTGGTTGCTATACGCGTGTAGCAGGCGACAGGCTCGTATGATTATATGAGATTACCCGACGGTTCCGCTCGCGCTGTTCGCACAACCGACGGGCAATCTCATTTTACCGATTAGTGTCCCGCGTCGGGTTTTGGCGCGGCTCCCGGCTTGCGCAGCATAATGCGTGCGTCCGCCACCGATGCACCCTTGTCTTCGGCATGAACGATAAGCGGGTTAATGTCGAATTCCACCACCTCGGGATGATTCGCCACCATCGCCGACATTCGCAAAATTACGTCCACCACTGCATCGATATCACGCTTCGGCGTACCGCGGAAGCCGTCCAGCTTCTTGAACGCCTTGATCGAACGTACCATCTCCTCCGCCGTTACCTTCCACATCGGAGCCAGGCGGAACTGCACATCCTTGATTAATTCGACGAACGTTCCACCCAGGCCGAACATCATCAATGGGCCGAGACCGCCGCGGCTGCAGCCGACGATCACTTCTTCACCTTCCGGCGCCATCTGTTCGATCAGGATGGAATCGATCTTCGCTCCCGGTACATTCTTTGCGATGTTGGCGTAAATCTGATCGTATCCTGCTTTTGCTCCGTCCGCTCCTTCAATGTTGAGCAATACGCCGCCGGCGTCGAACTTGTGCTTTACGTCCGCAGACATGACTTTCATAACGACCTTGCCGCTTATTCCGGAAACGATTTTTGCCGCTTCTTCCGCGGAAGTTGCCACGCCGCTCTTTAAAAGCGGCAATTTATAGCATTCGAACAATGTCCGGCATTCCGCCTGCGTGAGGTATTTTTCCGTGTCGCCGCTAAGGTAATCGGCAATGATTTTTCCCGCCTGGGCCGTATCGACGTCTTTGTATTCGACGAATTCCCGCTTCGTGATTGACTGCATTGCGACCAGCCTTGTGGCGGCGGCAAGCGATTTCACCGCGTCTTCAGGGAACGCGTAATTCGGCACGCCTCTTTCAATCATATTGCGCGCCCCTTCGGCGACTTCCTTGATTCCCATGAACGCTCCAACGACCGGCTTGCCGTGCTTTTTGACGATCGCCGGCAGCACTTCGCCGATCTTGTCGGTGTTCGTCATTGACTGCGGCGTCAGAAGAATCAACCCCATATCGACATTCGGATCTCCAAGTACGGCGTCAAGGGCCGCTTCGTACCGATCCTCACGCGCATCGCCGATAACATCCACGGGATTATGCAGCGCGGCGGCTTCCGGCAGAACCGGCGGCTTCAGTTTGTCTTCCGTCGATTGCTCGAACCTGGCCAATGCCAGACCGGCGGTAATTGCGGCGTCTGTCGCCATAATACCCGGGCCGCCGGCATTTGTAACGATTGCCAGCCGGTTGCCCTTCGGCATCGGTTGAGTCGTGTAAAGCGCCGCCAGATCGAAAAGCTCCGAAATCGTGGTGGCACGCTGAATACCGGACTGCATGAGAATCGCGTCATATTCGGCATCGGAACCGGCAAGCGAACCGGTGTGCGAACTGACCGCCTTTGCGCCTTCGGCGCTGCGGCCGGACTTGATGCAGAGAATCGGCTTGCCCTTTTCCCAAAAAGTTCTGGATGCGACTTCGGTGAAACTCCGGGCGTCGCCGATGTCCTCAAGGTACATCGCAATCGCTTTAGTGTCGGGATCGTCGGCCATGTATTCCAGGAGTTGCGTTTCTTTAACGTCGGCTTTGTTTCCGAAACTGACGAATTTGCTGAATCCGATTTTGCGCGATTCGGCGTAATCAAGAACGGAAGTACAAAACGCTCCGCTTTGGGAAATGAAACCAAGATGTCCTTTCAGCGCGGTTTTTGCGGCGAATGTCGCATTGAGGTTGATGGAGGGATTGATGACGCCGAGGCAGTTAGGCCCAATGAGCGGAATCCCGGCTTCCCGGACGAGTCTGGTCAATTCTTTTTCCCGTTCTGCGCCTTCGGGTCCCGATTCCTTGAATCCGGCGGAGATGATGACTATTCCCTTGACTCCCTTGGTTTTGGCTTCATCGACAATACCGGGTACGGCTTTGGCGGGAACAATGAGAACGGCAAGATCAACGTCACCTGGAATGGCGCTTAGTGCGGGATACACTTTTTTGCCGAAAAGTTCGGCGGCTTTAGGATTGACGGGATATATTTCTCCTATGTAATTATCCCGGACAAGATTGTTGAGAAGGTCGTTTCCGACGGTGCCGGATTTGGTTGAAGCACCGATGACGGCTACGGATTTGGGTTTAAAAATCGCATCAAGCTTTTCAACAGACACGGTTATATCCTTTCAGTAGAGGTTAACAACTTCTTTGGCTCCGGAACCACACGGAAGCCCCTTCCGCACATATGAAAACTGATTCTACGGCAGAATTTTTGAAAATGGTATCGTTTTTTCTTTTTAATTATGGAGTGCTGGAGCTTGCTCCCGCTTTCATGGCGGCGGCTTGCCGCCGCACTCCATAAAGCTGCCATAACCACATAACGTTGCGCGCCTCCGGCGTTTTTGTTAGAAGCTATAGGCCAGGAATTGTGTTCACGAGGTAAATTTGCAGCTTTTATGACGCGCGCCCCCGTGTCCGCGAAGTCCGCGTTCGTTTTGGATATTCGTGTTTTCAATGATATTATTAATAGTTTCGGAAACAACGGGAAATGATCCAAAAGTATGAGCACTGATCGAATAATAATTGTCGGCGCGGGAATCGCGGGAACCGCCACGGCGTATTTTCTGGCGCAGCGGGGCGCCGGCAATATCCGGATTCTTGAAAAGGAAAAAATCGCCGGATCGCATTCGTCGGGTCTGAACGCCGCCATTTTGCGCACAATGATTCCCGAGCGGCTTCTGAATCGCCTCGCCCGCGAATCTGCCGAATTTTATCTGAATCCCCCGGCTGGATTTTCTCCGGATCCTCTGATTGACAAAACCGGCATCTACCTTGCCGCAAGTAAAGGCAATGAAGCCATGCTGCAGAAATGGTGCGGCGATAATCCTGAAACCGGCATGGAGCCGATTCCCGTCGAACGGATTTATGAGCGAATTCCCGACCTCACGCAGGGCCTTGGAATGGCGACATGGAAAGCGGACGACGGCGTAATGGATATTCACGCAATTTTGCAGGGTTTTTTGCGCGGGGCCGTCAACGCCGGAGCGGAGTTTTGCGCCGGCGTCAAGTTTCTCGGACTGCGGAAGCAAAACGGCCGCGTAATCGGAGTTGAAACCGGAGACGGTTTTATGGAAGCCTGTAAAGTCGTCATCGCAAACGGCGCATGGGCTTCGGTCGCCGAAGTATTCGGCGGTTACGGACTTCCCTTTGTTCCTTATAGAAGACATCTGCTTGTCACGGAAGCGTCGCCTCATATGGATTCGCGCCAGCCCGTGGTCTGGATTGCGGGCGAGGAATTTTATTTCCGTCCGGAAAGCGGCGGCCTTTTGATGTGCGGCTGCGATGCTGTCGCCGTCGCGCCGGATCAGGGGGAAATTACCGATCCCGTCCAACTGGAGCGCGTAGCCGCAAAAGTTTCGCGCTGGCTTCCGTGGTTTTCAGATGCGCGCGTCGTAAAAGTCTGGGCCGGTATGCGCACGTTCGTTCCGGATGACAAATTTGTAATCGGTGGCGATCCGCGCATTGAGGGGCTGTACTGGGTTTCAGGACTCGGCGGACACGGCATCGTGTGCGCCCCTCTTGTCGGGCGGATGGCGGCCGACTGGATCACGAACGGCGGCAGCTCACACCCCGCCGCGGCGGAGCTTTCACCGGGAAGACTCCTTTAGAATTAACTTATGCGTGTTCTGATTATTGACGACGATCCGATTATGCGCGCCGGATGCAGCAAAATTCTCGAACGAAGCGGCTTTGCATGCACCGCCGTTGAGAACGGTACGCAGGCGCTTGAATGTGTCCGCCGCGCGGCCTTTGATGTTGCTTTGCTTGATCTGAAAATACCGCGCCTGCTTGGCATGGAAACGCTTAAAAAACTCCGCGATGAATCGCCCAATACGGCGATAATCATTGTCACCGGATATGCCTCCATCGATTCCTCGGTTGAAGCGGTCAAGGCGGGCGCGTTTGATTACCTGCCTAAACCTCTTGCGCCGGAAGTTCTGACGATGCGTGTGCGCCGCGCGGTGCACGCCGTTCGGAATGCGTTGGAAGAATCTCTTATCAGGCGGGAGCTGGAAAGAAAAAACCTTGAACGATCAAACGCACTACCGCCGGTTATGGGGCGTGTGGCGCGCCTGATTCAGGGAGTGAACGCCGCCGCCGATGATTCACCCGGGAGTCTGGCACGACTGGAAGCGGCTGAAATACGAAACGCGCTCCGGCAGTTTCGAGGCAATAAAACCCGAACGGCGGAGCGCCTCGGCATCAACCGTAAAACGCTCCGTGAAAAAATGCTGAAATACGGTATCACCGATGTAAGAAAACAAAAGAATTAAGAAAGCACTGATTAATTGTCTGCGCGGGATGAAGCGCAAGGCGCACGGAGCGCAGGAACCGAGGCATATATGGAAATATGTCGAGGCTACGAGCGCCGCGCAACGCGGCGATTCGCCCGCACAGGCAATTAATCAGCGATTTCTTAACCGGGTGCGCGCCGAAAATATTCTCCGAACGGGGACAAATTTCACAACATGCAGTGCCGAACTTGCCGGCAACCCGCCGCTGTGAAAGCGGGAGCTTGCTCCCGCTTTCCATATGAATTTGCGACGCAATCATTCGAGGTTTTGCAATAGGCAACCTCGGAAAACCCCGAACTCTGCGTTACGCTCCCTCGACAAAATGCTCATTTACCTATATGTAAACTCCGCTTTTGTCTCGGTCGCAAACCTTGATTTCGGGGTTTTCGGAGGTTGCCAATAACCTCTCATAAGTAATGATTATTTACCGCCGCGGATTTGGGCAAAAAATGTATCAATCGCCCGTAATCTTTCAATGTTGGGATAATCCCCGGCAGCGCCGCTTCCGTCGCGGAAAATCATCCCTTGCGGGGAGGCGTCGGAATAGGCCGGCCATTCCGGCAACCCTGCCGCGTTTGGATCTCCTGTTTTTGTGAAATTTACCCAGTACGAGCTTATTAATTCAGACAGCGCGGCATTTTCCGCCTCAGGCGGCGCGCCGTCATTTCCGGCAAGCGTCTGGAAAGCGTATGGAACATCAGAACCGTGTCCTGCGCCGCCGGACGATGCCGGCGCGTGATCAAAATAGTATATGAACGATTTGCCTTTACCCTGCTGGTTCTGTAACCGCGCCCATGTCCATGTGTTCCATCCAAAAGTGTTGTCACCTGAAAGCAGCCTTGCAGATCGCGTCGCTTCTTCATCGTTGGCGTGAGGATAGGCGGCAAGAATGACGGCCGCTTCGGAACCGTAGTTTGCGTTCACCTGTTTGATGAATTCGGCGACCGTTGCCTTGCCGCGGCCGCCTCCCATGCTTAACATTTCGTCGGACGTGCTTCCAACCAGAATCGGCGTGTCATTAAACCGGCCGGATTGATACAAAAGGTACTGATCGTCCACAATAATATGGTTGTCGGCCACAGGACGGGATGAGAAACCGCTTCCGGCAATGGATTTCTGAATGTCTTCGGCGATTAAGCCGCGCGCGGCCGCAATATCAGCCGCGCCCTGTTTTTCGAGAAATGCCGCACCTTCGGGTTCAGCCACGGAAAGTATGGCGACGCGCATACCCGTTTCGCTGCGCGAGCCCGTACGCAAAGGCGCCATAGAAGCGCCGCTCATTCCGATTACGCCCCTGAAAAGCCCGGCGGCGGCGGGCGACGCCGCCAGTATGCTTACCGCCGATCCTCCGGCTGAATGTCCGAAGATCGTTACTTTCGACGGATCGCCTCCGAACTGCGCGATATTGTTTTTCACCCATTCGAGTCCGTAAATCATGTCTTTAAGACCGTAATTGCCCGACCCCACGCCGCTTTCCCTGCTGAGTTCGGGATGCGCCAGAAATCCGAACGGCCCCACGCGGTAGGCAATGCTTGCGACAACAACGCCTTTTTTAGCAAGATGCTCGCCATTGTACATCGGCACACTCGTCATACCGCCGGTATAACCGCCACCGTAAATCCAGACAAGTACCGGCAGGCGATCCGACGCGCGGGCGGCCGGACTCCAGACATTCAGATAAAGGCAGTCCTCGCTGATTTCGGAAACGTCGCCCATGGAACGCGCCATGCCCATATCCTGCATGCAGGCGTTGCCGAAAGCGACGGTCTGCTTGACGTCCGTCCACGGAATAACCGGCTGCGGCGATTTCCAGCGCAATTCACCAACCGGCGGCGCGGCAAAAGGAATACCCTTGAAAATGGAAAGACCGTCGGCGACTGTTCCTTCCACTGTTCCGCCGGTGACATTGGCGGACGATATTCCGACGGGTTCAGGAGCGGACGAACACGCCCATAACATGATTGAAAGCACAAATACAGACATTAGACTCAAAAATTTTTTCATAATTATAGTTCCTTTACTTGATTCCATTTGTTGCGACATGCCAGCCTTCTTCCTTGCATAGTTCGCAGTTCTCGCGCTCCATATATCCGGTTATTTTGCCCTGCATTCAAAACTTGCGGCGTTATTCGTATCGCCTGCGCCTTTGTACACGGCTACCTGCGGCCATGGACAAAGCGGGCGCGTCATTTCCGGAGTTTGGGCCTGAGCCTGAGGTTTAACAGGCGTCTGCGGCTGTCCGGTTTTGGCCGCCGGTTTTGCGGGCACGGCGGGGCGGGTGGCTATAATTCGCTCCGGTTTTTTGCCGGTTTCAACCCATTGGTCGAGTTCGGAAAGCAGATCCACGACGCTTGGCCCATCTCCGCCGCTGCAGTGCCCCACTCCGGGCAGCATGAAAAGCTGAACGGAATCTTTTAGTTTTTCATCCTTCAGGTTCGCGGTCAGCGACTGATAGAAATCTACGGTATTTCGCGCGGGTATAAGCCCGTCTGCCCAGCCGTGCGAAAGCAGCAGCTTGCCGCCGCCTTCCAAAAATTTAATCGGCCCTTCGGGGGGAACATCAATAATAGCGCTGCCGAATTTGCGCGCGACATCGACGTCTTTGTCATAATCGAAGGTCTTAAAATCCCATTTCGGATCGGCAAAAACGAGATCCCTGAAGTATGAAGTTGCAACCGGAAAAGGTTCGTCGCCGCTTGTCAGCATCATCAGCATCTGTTCGCTGCCGGGTTCGAATCCGGCGAAAATATTTTCACCGGTACGCGCATTCTTTACGTAGCCGTAAATGTCGCGCAGTGCCGCCGCCTGTGCCGCCGTCAGGCAGTCGCCGCTCGCGCCCTCCTTGCATTGAATGCTTGCGGGATCAAAATTACAGCGTTCCGGATCGCCGACGATCCCGTCCTTCACGCCGTCTTTTTCATCGCAGGCGGCGATATACGCCCTGTTTGCCGCCATCAGTTGGGGCATCGACAGTTTGCGGTCGGCCTCTTTCGTTGACGCGTAATTGGCCCACATCGTACTTATCATAAGTCCGACCATCGGATTTGCCGGCGCCATTGAGGAGATGCCGTGAAAATCATCAGGGTAGCGGTAGCTTGCCATGAGCCCCTGCCTGCCGCCGGTTGAGCAGCTTACCCAGAGGGAGCGCCGTTCCTTTTGCCCATAGAAAGCCTCTAAAAACATTTTGGCCTTCACTGTCATTTCGTGTACGGCACGATAGCCGAAATCAATAAGCTTTTCCGGATGCCCGGCGGCGAATGCGCCGGACATGCCGTTGCCGTCATGTCCGGCATTCGTCGCCACCGTCGCGTAACCTTTGGCAAGAGGTTCCGCCAATGCGGAATGGCTGATACTGCCGGCCCAGACGCCGTTGCCGATGCCGACCAGTTTGCCGTTCCAGTTTTCAACCGGCATCCAGACCTCTATCTTTATTTCCGAATCGGAAGTCGGCGTCAAAGTGGCGGTGATACGACAAAAGGCGGGCGCGCTCTTATAAACCGCATTTCCTCCAGGACCGCCCGCAAGCATACCGCCCGCGCCGGGAGGCGTGAACGCACCCGCGGCGACAAGTTCCGCCGAAGTGATTTTTCCATCGGATAGTTTAAACGACGCAAGACTATCACAGGAAGCGGCAGCCGCCGGCCTCGCGAAGAAAAAAAAAGCAG
>Ga0082212_10009883_pt1 | contig 12260 bp, 9 predicted proteins | sample TergutNt197P3_FD_71548 | JGI IMG/M metagenome (GOLD analysis project Ga0082212, IMG submission 71548) | Neocapritermes taracua P3 segment gut microbial communities from Petit-Saut dam, French Guiana - Nt197 P3 | ecosystem: Host-associated > Arthropoda: Insects > Digestive system > Gut ... | reverse complement strand
CCACTCAAAATGTACACAGCCAGTTCCGTCATCTCCTGAAAACACCTCAAAACACGTATCTCATTCCATTAATGGGAGAACGTGAAATAGTTGAAATGGATCAGAAGGGTACGCGCATAAAAAGCTTTATATTCGACAGTAACCCCTTTTCCATCAAACTGACCAACGACGGTAACTGGTTGGTATCAACTGGAGATGGCGGGGCTTTAGTGGAAATAAATTCCAAAACGTTTGAGACCGTTCATAAGATCGAAACTGCTAAATTAAATTCGTGTTCTCTGTTATTTGTAGCAGAGGCAATCCGTTATAAAAACGGGAACACTTTGGTAGCCAACTGGAACGGACATAGCAGAGACAAATCGCAACCGCTGTTATTGGAAATTAATCCGGCATATCAGGTCGTATGGCAACTACCCGGCAATCCTGAAGTAAAAAATATTTCTACTGTCTTTTCTTATTTTGAATAGGCAAAAAATAGATATAATTATGACTGAGTTGTTTCAAAAAAGTATTTGGATAGTGATCTTTTCGTGGCTTGCCTTGTTTTGCATGTGTACGATAGAATCGCCGGTAACTGAAACGGAAACGGAAATAGAGGCGAAAACAGAAGTCAATAAGGTGCTTTTGCTGCAACTGGTAAATTCGTATCGTGCATCAGGTTGTGATTGCGGGTCGGAGGGTTATTATGCTCCAACGACTCCTGTTACCTGGAACGATACGCTTGCATTGGTTGCAAAAGACCATAGTGAAGACATGTTCAAAAACAAATTCTTCAGTCACACGGGAAGCGATAATTCAAATCCGGGAACAAGACTGGAGCGCTATAACTACGATTGGAGGACATACGGTGAAAATATTGCATATGGACATCAAACAGAGAAAAGTGTTATTGAAGACTGGATAAAAAGTCCGGGACACTGTAGCAATATCATGACCCCCAACTTTAAGGAAATGGGCGTTGCAAAGGCAGGCAGTTGTTGGACACAACTTTTCGGCACACGTAAATAGATAAAAATCAACCGGCAATAACCCCCGACATTCAAAATCGTTTCAACTCCTGATATAATCTTTGAATCGGGAGACCCATGACATTGTAGAACGAACCTTCGATGCTGCACACTCCGATGTATCCGATCCATTCCTGGATTCCATATGCACCGGCTTTGTCGTAGGGTTTATAATGTTCTACATAATATGCGATTTCATCGTCGGTAAGGTTTGCAAAATCCACGTATGAAACGACCGAAAATGATTTGCTCCTTTCAATTGCAGTAAGCGTTACTGCGGTGATAACCTGATGCTTGCGACCGGACAAACGTTTTAACATATGAATGGCTTCCTTTTTATCCGCCGGTTTCTCGATGATATCGCCATCAAGAATAACAACGGTATCGGCTGTGATAATCAGTTCATCTGCCTGAATAGATGAACTGTAAGCATCCGCTTTTTTATGCGCAATGTAGACAGGTATATCTTCCGGCGGCAAATCGGGCGGGTAAGATTCATCAATATCCGGAATCACGCGGACTTCAAAATCAATGTCCAATCCTTCCAGCAACGCTTTGCGTCGCGGCGAATTGGATGCAAGAATAATTTTATAGTTCATCCAAACGCCTCCATTTCGAGCATAGCGCAAAGCGTATGGTAAACGGGCAGGTGAAATTCCTGTACACGGTATACCTCCCGGGCGGGGACACGGATTGTAACATCGCAAATTTCGCTAAGCCGGCTTTCCTTTTCGCCTGTAAACCCAATTGTTTGAATCCCCAGCGCCTTTGCTACTTTACAGGCATTTACCACATTTTTGGAATTGCCAGTTGTGGACAACCCGATAAGCGCATCGCTACGTTTTCCGTAGCCCAAAACCAATTGCGCGAAAACCATGTCGGCTTTTACATCATTGACAAAAGCAGTTGAAATGGATGTCTGGCTTACTAAAGAAATAGCCGGAATCGCCTGCTGCAGGTTTTCCGAAAAATAATCACTGTCATCAGGGAATAAGGATTGAAATAAAAGACGCTGTTCAGGAGTTAGGGGACGTCTCAATTTGAATCCTTTCATCAATTCCCCGACAATATGTTCGGCATCAGCCGCGCTACCTCCATTTCCGCAAACCATTATCAATCCCCTGTTATGATAACAGTTACTCAGTAAATGAAAGGCAGCTAGCACACTTTCCCTGCAAACGCTCAAAAAAGGGTAATGCCTGAAAAGCAACTCAAGCTCATTTTGTACTGCATCATTCATGGTTCGGAATATCCTTCAAAGGCAGGTAATGTAGGACGACCTGTCCATTGGTGTGGAATTTTCAGGTTCAAGGCAAAGGCTACATTGGCGGCAACATCGTACATGTAAACTGTCTGTTGTATCCTGTAGTTTTGCTTGACGCCCTTACCGAAGTAAATAACGGGAACAGTCAGTTCTTCCGGCGATTCGCCGCCATGCCCCTTGTTGAACCCGCCGTGATCGGAAACGACCATTACCAGCGTGCTGTTTTCCATTCCGGCCTGACGGATACTTTCCATGATCTGTCCGGTCAATGTATCGGCTTTAGCAACGGCTTGCAGATATTCCGGCGTGTTCCTGTAACCGAATCCATGTCCGGCGCCGTCCACATGGTCTAATTGGATGAACAGGAACGCGGGTTTTTTGGAGGTGATATAATCGCACACCTGACGGGTAGTTTCTTCCGGTGAATTGTATGTGTTATAACGGTTGACCACTTCCTCCTGTAACAAATTTCCAAAGCCTCCCCAATGAAAGATAGCTCCCTGTTCGGCTTCGGGGAGCTGTTCCCTGACTATATTAAAGATATTGGGAAACATGCCCATCCGGCTTTTGTCTACCGGCTGCATCCATTTATTGCGATCATTGGAAATGATGCCGGAAGCTTCAGGGCCTGCTCCATGAACCATTGCGCCCCAGTTGGGAGCGCTGACAGTAGGCAATACAGCCCGCGCATCAGACTTGAAAGCCCCATGGGCGATTAAATCATCCATGACCGGGGTATTCGCCTGCATTAAGCCTTCACTGGTAAGTCCATCGATACCGATAACGACGACATGTTCAAAAAGTTTTTTTCCGGATGGTTTATTAGCGCCTGACTTGCAGGTGCAGGATGGCAAAATACAGGCTAATCCTGCTGCCAGTAAAAAATTAAATACTGAAAATTTCATACGAAAATGATTATGAATTATGAATTTATTCACTTGGGTGAATTTCGATTTATACTTACTTGTTATTATTGTTTTTTACTAATCGGTTGAATCAGCCAGATCATATACAGCCAGATGACGGCTATGATTGCCATGGCAGCCCATTGTGTTCCGAAAGCATCGGAAACGATGCCCAGCAACGTAGCGATCACACCGCCTGAAACGCCGACAATCAGCAACGAGGATATTTCGTTTGCTTTTTTGGGCAAATGCTTCAAAGCCAGCGAAAAGATGATGGCAAACAGATTGGAATAACCCAGTGCAATGACCACTGTAGCTGCCAGAATACTTACCTGCGACGAACTGAAAAGCATCAAAACAAGTCCGGCCAGTACGAGCAGCGAACTAACGGTGTAAAATATCTTTTCGGAGACTTTCATTAATATGATCCCGCCCAGGAAAGCGCCCAAAGCGCGGACTATGAAATAGTAGTAGCTTTTCAACTGGTCGGCCTGCGAAATCTCTTTGATGGCTTCGCATTTTTCGATCAGGTACTTGGGCAATGTGGCGTTCATGCCTACATCCACGCCGACCAGCACCAAAATCCCGATGAAAAACATCAGAATTCTTTTATCTTTGAGAAGTGCAAAAGTTTCACCGAAAGAAGCCGTTACGTTTTTTTCGCTTTCATGAATTTTTGTAATCCAAAGCCAAATGCAGGCAAGTAGCGTGACTGCCCCAAAAACTGGAAAAACGTAAATCCATCCCAGCGTCGAGCCGGCTAACCATGCGGCGACATTGGGACCTAACCACGATGCAATCGCTTTCACAAACTGACCAAGCGTCAGCGTTCCGGTTTGTTTTTCTTTCGAAACAACGTTGGTAACCAGGGGATTCAATGCAACCTGAATGATCGTGTTGCCAATGCCGATAAAAATAAAAGCAACGATTATCATCCCGTAATTATACTGAAAGAATGGGAGTAATAGTCCTATCATCGTAAAAATAAAGCTGATGATGACCGTGTTTTTTCGTCCGCGACGGTTCATCAGGATACCTGTCGGAATTGACAGAATCAGGAACCAGAGGAAACATGAAAGCGACAGCAGGTTTGCCGTGGTGTCGTTCAAATTGAAATCGACTTTTACATAATTGATAGCAGTACCGATCAAGTCGACAATACCCATGATGAAAAAGCCGAACATCACGGGCAGTACTGCTGATAGAGAATGTTTGTTTTGCATAAAATTATGAATTGCGAATTATGAATTATGAATTGCGAATCTGGATTGCTTCACCCTGCGGGTTCGCAATGACGGTTAAATTTTTCAATTATTTATCGCATTGACTGCAACCGAGAGGGCGGCATAGTCGCCAATGGCTTCACCCAATCCTGCGGGAACGATTTTGCAAACCCTGCGCGTATGGATGATCGTTTCACGGTCAATGACTTCCTGCATAGCCGGTTCAATCAGTTTTTGTGCGCGGCAGTAGATGCTTCCCAGTACGATGATTTCAGGGTTCAGCACATCGATGAGTATCGACAGGGCTTTCCCAAGATATTGAGCACATTCGCTGAAAATTTGCTTTGCCAAAAGATCGCCTGTTTCAGCAGCTTCGGCTACGGTTTTTGCCGTCAGGATATCTATTTCGTTCATGTTGTTACAGAATGAAACAGGTTCGCCCATCTGAAACTTTTCCATTACTTTGACACGTGCTAATTGCGCTATACCGCCTCCGCTGCAAAACCCTTCAAACGAACCTGCTTTCCCGTAACCCACCGGTCCTGTATTTTCAAGGCGGATATGTCCCACTTCGCCGGCATTGTCATTGGTTCCGGCATAAAGACGTCCATCAAGAATCAGTCCTGACCCCATGCCTGTTCCGAAAGTCAGGAAAATGACGTTGTTATATCCCCGTGCCGCACCAAATTTCCATTCGGCCAGCGCACAGGCATTGGCGTCGTTCTGTACGGCTGTCTGCACGCCAAAACGCTTTTCAAAGTATTCCACAATGGGAATATTGTCCCAGCCGGGTAAGTTGGGTGGCGACATGATTATGCCTTTTTTACTGTCTAACGGTCCGCCGCAACTGATGCCAATGGCTGATGTATTGTTAGCGTCCAGACCTTGTTTCAGCATGATGGTTGATGTTACGCCCAATAAGTTATTGATTGTTTCTTCCACATGGGTCGTGTCGAATTTCGCCTTGTCGACGATTTCAATGCTTCCATCACTGTTCACCTTCCCGTAAGCTACGGCACATTTCGTACCTCCGATATCTATTCCTATTACATTCATCATATGAGATTTTTTATTCTTCCAATAAATTAACTATTTTGATATCTCCAGACTGTTGATTAATCCGTAATGTCTTTATTTCAAATGCTTTTATATTTCCCCTCCATTGGAAATCAACCGACGGAAACCTAAGCGTTACAGCTGTATCCTTGCCCATTGTCTCGACTAAACGAATAATACCGTCATTACCCGTTTCGGATACTTTTAAGGCAGCAACGATTACATTCGGAGCGTCGACCGACATGAACGAACCCGATTTGCTCATCCTTCCATTGTGGATACCCTGGTAGATAACCACAGGCGGTGCAATAAACTCTTCGGCAATACGCGGTGCATTGATGTCCTGCCAGCTTCCCTTGTGAGGCGTCAACAACAGGCGCATCGTCTGGATACCCTGATCCTGCCAGTAGCATTTATTATCCGGGTCCATATTAGCCAGTGTGCCAGGACCATGATGCGCATAGGGAGCAGAACGTGTAACCGTAATTCGCATGTCGTTTTCATTGATACTGTAACCGTATTTTGCGTCGTTGAATACCGTTAATCCGTAAGCGCCGGCGCCCTGTTGACCGGTTACGTCTATCCAGCGCTGGCCCGGCTCTTCTTTACCATCCGCTTCGCGGACGATAAATCCATACGGTATTTCGTAAGTTGCCTTGGGCGCTTGCACATCAACAGGGAAAGAAAATTTGAGCATTTTCAATTTTTCGTGCCAGTTAATTGTCACACGGGCTTCAATATTCCGCGATCCTGCCGTCAATAGCCAGTCGATGGTCATGTCGGAATCGCCGTAAACGCTTTGAACACGCATGGTTGCACGCAACGGACCATTTTCAATCACCTTCATTTTTGCATTACCGAATGATCCAATCTCACCTTTGGTTGTATAATTGTAATCGCCGGGAATACTTTTGGTAAAGTCGCGTACTTCGTGGCTCCAGGTGTCGCTCGGATCATCAATGATGACGCCTTTGCATCCGGTCGCTCCGTTTTTAAAGACTTCTTTGCCGGTTTCCCTGTCAAAGATACCGATTTGCCCGTCTGAAGAGAAGGTGAGACGGTAAAATTCATTTTCAAGGCGGTTGTTCGTAGCGCTTACTTTCGATTCAGGGGTGTTTTCACCTCTTCTGATTCGTATCTGACGATAGCCCATGGCAGGAATCGTCGTGTTGAACAGGAAGCGACGGCGTCCGGTGACGGATTGTGCCTGAACGATTTGTGACGGTAATGTTTCACCGCGTTCATTGGTTACAAGCGGATTCGGTTTGTTGTTCAGGTCATATTCTACATTTGTTTTGACTTCCCACGCATGTGGATTAAAAACCACCACATATTCCGATTCAGGGTCTTCCGATGGAATCTGCCATTCTAACCGCTGAACCGCCATTGCCGTAGCATTGTGTGCAATATTGAGCGCATAGTTATGCCCTTCGCGCGCATCCTGCGAATGGTCTAACACCGAAGTTCCTGCCATACTGTCGTGAAATTGAAGGAAAAGTACCTGTTTCCATGCGTCCGCGAACTTTTCTTTCGGATACTGCGCACCCCAGTATGCCAATCCGAGACCTGATATTTTTTCGGCTGTGACTAATGCAAATTCCGACAGCCGGTTATTTTTCTTGATTTCCACATCGGCGGTGAAGCAGCCGACAGCATGAAACTGAAGGTCGTCCTTCACAACAGGAAGATTCAATGTTTTATCATTTCGAATGTCGTTGAAATACTTGTCGATCGTACTGTAAAATACCGTTGGGGCGCCTTTTTCACTTTTTAATGTTTCAATGGACTGTATGGCTACTTTTGTCGGACCGCCACCGTGGTCGCCAACTCCGTAGAACGCCATAAACGACTTCATCGGCTGTGCGTCTCTCTTTTCCAGGATATGCTCAATCCGGCGGTTTACAGATCGCTCTTCGTTGTAACTTTCCTGGATACGATAAGTAAGTACCCGGGCGCCATCCTGACTTTCCCACCAGAACAGGTCGGCAGGTATCGTCTTTTCGTGCGAGCCGGGACGCATAAACACGTAATTATTCATCCCCTGCAGGTTAAAGATTTGAGGTAAAGTCCATGTATGTCCAAAGGAATCCGGATTGAAAGCCACTTTTGCCTTTATACCCAGCAGTCGCTGCATCGTTAATTGCCCGTATAGTCCCTGACGAACCATTGCTTCGCCGGAAGGTATATTCACATCAGGCTCAACCCACCATCCACCGACTACATTCCAGCGGCCTTCAGCAATCCGCTGTTTGATTTCGCCGAGCATCTGCGGGTCATTTTCGGCAACCCACTGGTAGAATTGGGCAGAACTCGAAGTGAAAACAAAATCCGGTGTTTCCTTCATCCTGTCGAGCGCCGATCGAAATGTACTGTGTGTAACGGAAATACCTTCATGCCAGGGCCATAACCATACCGGATCAATGTGCCCGTGACCAATCATATAAAATTTATATGTTGATGCGTTTCGTGGCCAAGCCGGCAGAGGGGTTGCATTTGCTATCAAAGAATTCAATGGCGTCAGCGCTACTGTTACAGTTCCGGCAACAGTACGCCTGATAAATTTTCTGCGTGAAATCAATTCATTTTTTTTCATATTTGTCTATTATTAATTATAATGTAAAATCTTATGATACGGGAGAAGTTCCGCTCATCTCAAACTCCAGTAATCCACCATTTTTCACCTGTTCGTAAGTGATGATAAAGCCTGTCAGTGGCTGTCCATTCAAGCGAATGGCCTTCACATATTTGTTTTCTTTCGACAATCCGTTTGCTTTCATCTCAAATCGTTTGCCGTTAGGAAGATGCAGTGTCATGGCATAGACCTGCGGAGCGCCGATGACATATTCGTCCGACACCGGGTCGACCGGATAAAAACCAAGCGCCGAAAAGATGTACCATGCCGACATTTGTCCGCAATCATCATTGCCGCTCAGTCCATCGCGCGTAGGGAAATAGAAGTCGTCGAACACCTTACGAATCAATTCCTGCGTCTTGTAGGGTGTATGGGAATAATTATACAGGTATGCTACGTGGTGACTTGGCTCGTTGCCATGTGCATACTGGCCGATCATGCCTGTCACGTCGCCATGAAAACCGCCACCCAGTGAAACAATATCGAGGAAGAACAGCGAATCAAGTTTGACGCCGAACTTTTCCTTACCGCCAATCATGTCCACCAGCGCCGGAATATCATGTTGAATGTGCCAGGTATATTGCCAGGCATTACCTTCGGTGTAGTCGCCGCCACTGGTTGAAGCGTGCGATAGCAGGAACCTGTCGAATGGCGTACGCCACTGTCCTTTGGAATCTTTTGCGCGCATCAGTTTACTCTCGTCGTCAAACAGATTTCTGAAGTTGCCTGAACGTTTGTGGAAGAAAGCCGCCTGCTCCGATTTTCCCAGCCAATCGAAAAATTTCGCTGCACAATAGTCATCATAACAGTGTTCAATCGTGCGCGATACCGATTCGACATCCAGCAAATCAAACGGATAATATCCATATTTGTCATACATCTCCCAATCCGATTTTTCGTGTGATACAGTCAGCGAATTGTAAATTGCTTCAGCAGCCAGGTCCTTATTTTCCGTCACATGTCCTTTCAGGTATGCATCCACAATCACCGGAACAGCATGGTTGCCAATCATACACCACGTTTCATTCTGCCCGTACTCGTTGGTACACAAGACACCGCGCTCGCGATAAAGTTGCAACATGGATTCTATACACCTTGCATTGATCTCCGGATAAAGAAGAGACAGGAACGGATGTTCGGCACGGTAGGTATCCCAGAGTGAAAAATTCGTATATTTGTCAGTTTTGTTACCTGCCTGCAACTGTCCGTCTCCCGAACGGTATACATTATCCACATCTGTGACGATATTCGGCATCAATAATGCGTGGTAGAGGGCTGTATAGAACGCAACCCGCTGTTCGTCGCTGACTGGTTTTACCTCAATGACACTGAGGTATTTGTTCCATATGTCGGTAGCAGCCATGCGGATTTGTTCAAAATCCCATCCCGGCGCTTCTGCTTGCAGATTTTTGAGCGCTCCCTCCTCGCTCACAGTCGACAGCGCCACTTTGACCTGTACGACTTCGTCTTTCCTTGTGGCGAATTTCAACCAGTATTTAGTTGTTTTGCCTCTGAGTTCGCGGTCATCACCGATTTTACCATCTATATAGGATGCAAATTGTGTGACGGGTTTGGAGAATTTGGCGCAAAAATACCATGTATGGTCATTGACAAAACCGATGGAACGCCGTTTGCCGACTAATGTTGATTCGTCTAAAAAACGTACTTCCGATACGAAAACCGTGTCGCCAATGCCATGCGCCAGATCAAGAATCAAACCTGACTGTTCCGACTGTGGATAGGTATATTTATGAAAGCCTACGCGCGTAGTTGCGGTGAGCTCTACCCTGATGTTATAATCGTCAAGCATCACCTTGTAATAACCCGGCTGTGCTTCTTCCGTATCGTGCGAAAATGCCGAACGGTAGCCTGTTGATGTATCATTTTCATCGCCCCGATCAAACGATACATTGCCTACAACCGGCATCAGCATCACATCGCCCATATCGGGGCAGCCGGTACCGCTCAGGTGCGTATGCGAAAAACCAATGATTGACTGATCCGCATTACAATATCCGGAACAATGTTCCCATTTGTCGGTTCCGGTATCCGGTCCCACCTGCACCATACCAAACGGCACCTGCGCTGCCGGATGCGTATGACCAACATAATCTACACCTACAAAAGGATTGACATACTGCGATAAATCGGTCGCTGACTGTTTTTTTACTTCTGAAACGCATGCGGCCATAACCAATATACATACGCCCCAAATACAACTATTTTTTGTCATCTTATACCTTAATATATAATACTTAACATCAAAACCAATGCAATTATTAAGCCTCAATGCGCGACAAAGATACAAAAAGTCTTGTACAAAAACACAAAAAAAATTGCAGTTGTAAAAAATTATCCTTATCTTTGCGTTTTTAAAACAGGCATTTAAAAACTAAGATTGGTTTTTTTGTTTTACGAAATGGAACGGATTATTGAACATATTGAGCGTTTACTGCAACAACACGACTGTGTAATCATACCTGATTTTGGAGGATTTGTACTTCAGTCAATATCAGCAGATTACCTCGAAGAAAGCCATTTATTTACTCCATCGCGGAAAGAAATTGTTTTCAACATGACGCTAACGCATAATGACGGGCTTTTGGTGGAATCATACATGAAGCAATATTCAGTAGATTTCGCAAAAGCCGTTTCATTAATCAGAAATGATGTTGCTACAATGAAAAATCTATTAAACGATAACAGTGAACTGCAGTTGGGAGTAATTGGTATGTTTTTTAAAAATGACGGGTATCTGATTTTCAGGCCGGATAAACATAGCGACGAGCTATTAAGTTTACAATCATATGGATTGCCTTTTTTTAATTTTCTGCCATTGACAGCCCGTCACATTTCACATATTTCTGTTACAACTTCAGTACCGGATAATAATACCGATTCAAAAGATATTTCTAAAAAAAATCCCGGACAAGGCGAAAAAATAATATTTAACATTCCGGTTACACGTATTTTTTTACAAATACTTGGCGCTACCGCAGCTGCCATGCTACTATTTTTAATTCTGCCAACACCCGTAAATGATGTCAATATTGCATCCTATACCGCCAGTTTTGTGCCGCAGGAAATCATGCCGAAAAAATTGCCGAGTGAAATTGTAGCAGACGCATTTTCCAAAAACAATAATGATTTAAATTTGGCAGATGGATATGTTACGGAATCTGTTATTTCACCGTCGGAAATGAATGAGAATGTTCAAACATCCAATGAAATAGCTTCAATAACAGTAAGTTCCGAAACAAAAACAAATGTGGCATCTTCTTCGGTTGCGAAACCGGAACCGAAACCGGAACCATCACCCGACCTGACTACATCAAACTCCACTGCTTCAAAAGTATCTTCCGAAAGTGCAGGAGGCATGAAATACTATGTAATTATTGGAAGTTATAATACAAAAACGCGGGCGCAAACGCATATAAATCAACTTAATAGTAACGAGAAAGCGAATGCGGGCATTGTTGTACAAGATGGTCATGTGCGCGTTTATGCCCAATATTTTTCTTCGGAAAAAGATGCGTTATCCTACAGAGCTAAATTACGACAGAATCCAAAATATTCACAGGCCTGGATACACAAAGGACCTTAATATTGTTAGAAGTTTCATTATTTTATGGTAAAAGCAAAAGAAAAACTATTCCCGGAGTTTCCACCCGTATCTGCTCAGGAATGGATGGATAAGGTTATTGCAGACCTTAAGGGGGCTTCGTTTGAGAAAAAAATGGTATGGAAAACCGGTGAAGGGATTGACGTAAATCCTTTTTATACGGCTGAAGACTTGAAGGGAATGTCGTTTACGACATCGCAACCGGGCGAATTTCCATACGTTCGCGGAACAAAAAATAATAATTCATGGCTTGTTCGTCAGGATATGGACGTTTCCGACTGTAAAGCGGCAAATGAAAAGGCGAAGCGCTTAATAACAGAGAGCGGCGTCACGTCGCTTGGATTTCACCTGAAAAGCGATAGCATTAACAAAGAAAATATTGCGCTGTTGCTTGATGGTATTTGCCCGGAAAAGACGGAACTGAATTTCATAACCTGTATTCGTAAGGCGGCTGAATTGCTTTCTGTCCTCGTTGATTATTTCAGGACGATACAGGCAGACCTGTCAATATGTAAAGGCTCGGTTTCTTATAATCCTTTTAAAAAGCCATT
>Ga0082212_10009882_pt1 | contig 12261 bp, 7 predicted proteins | sample TergutNt197P3_FD_71548 | JGI IMG/M metagenome (GOLD analysis project Ga0082212, IMG submission 71548) | Neocapritermes taracua P3 segment gut microbial communities from Petit-Saut dam, French Guiana - Nt197 P3 | ecosystem: Host-associated > Arthropoda: Insects > Digestive system > Gut ... | reverse complement strand
GTCCCCCAGCCTTTTGTGAAAGGTTGAGATTTTCATCAGCCCCAAAGGAGGGTATTTGTTTGCGTAATTCGGCTCTATCAGCAGAATATCCTGCATGCCGCTTAGGCCCTCCCGCTCTCTTCAATGTCCAATGCATACAGATAAAACCTTGCCCTCGTTTGCGCCGTGTAGAGGGTGGCGCGGACGCTATCGGTCCTTGGCTCGTTCTTGTATGTATGGTTTATGAAAATTATTATGTCCGATTCCAACCCTTTGAATCCTTGTATTGTTCGATATGCAATGGAATCGATGCCTTGATTCGTGCGGTCTTCGCTGATAGCATATCCGCCAACTGTAGTTGCTTCATTTAATACGGAATTGTCCTTTCTGCGATTACTTAAAATAACAATCTTCTGTGGAGCAACGCCTTCCTTGTTGACAAGTTTGTTTATAACCGCATCAATGAATGACACTACTTGCGCTCGTCTGGTAAATTTGCGATAGTCAGGTTCAACTCCCTCAATCTGATTTGCAATCGTATCCATTCCCAAATTGGTCTGTTCTTGGGTATACCTATAAATGTTCGCTGTATTTCTAATGTTGTAACGAAGCACAAACGGTGAACCGTCAATGAAAAACTTATCACCAAAACTGCGATTGAAAATATTCTGGTTTTCGTCATATAATACATAAAGTGAGCCGTTCTCTTTAAGTAGCAAATTTGCCGTGAAAGCCCAATCTTCAGTAAAGTCCTGTCCCTCATCAACTACCACCAAGTCGTATTTGCTTAGACTTGGTAGTTCGCTAATTAGTGCGCTATATTCCCTGTTGCCTTGTTGCTCTGGAGCAGAAGCTGCTTTATCTTTTAGCAACCAAAAAGCCAAGGAATCAATATTGTAACAGTCAATCTGCGAATCGGAAATAATGTCGCTAACCGCCTCAGCTAATGCTCTGTTATAACATAAGAACAGCCCGCGACCGCCACTTTGTACGCAGCGAATGAGTTTTTTAATTCCAACCCAGGTCTTTCCCGTTCCGGCTCCACCTATGATGAATGCTCTGGGATAATGGGCAAGAAGGTCAATTACTGTATCTTGTGTACGGTTGATTTCAAGCAGTTCCCGCTCTTTATCTTGAATGAGTGCGCCTGCGGATATGGAAAGAGCAATTCTCTTGTTTATTACGCTAATGAATTTCCTTTGATTGTCAGGAGAAAGGAATGACGAACCACCCCTTTTTTGGCCTCGGAAGTAGCGGAATATTTCAACAACTCGTTTTTGAAGCGAACTCATATCGTTCAAATCGATAGTGGTTTCTAATGGAGAACCGATAGTTATGGGAACATTTATACAATAGTTGGGATAGGCGACGGCACACCCATAAATGCCAGAGAATTGTGACTCGACCTCTTCTTCATAATACTTTTTGAAAAAACGCATACTTTGCTCTGCTTGGTCATATGGAGACCGTTTTAACTTTCTCTCACCGTCGTTATCAACAAGATACCATGCACCATCCTCGATTCTTATACCAATGCCTCCCTTGACTTCAACACACAGAAACCCATAGTCTGGGTTGAATATGAGGAAGTCGCACTCGCTGTCTTCTCTTACACCGTTGGTCGTAGAATACCAACGAACAGAAAAGAACACATGATACTTGTCCGACAACTGTTCCTTGCAAGCATTGAAAAACTTCACCTCTGAATAGGTGTGGTATACTTCTGGTATTTGGTTTGGGTGCATGATAGCCATAATCAATCCTCCCAGTAGCCAGTCAGCTTTTCTTGTTTTTGTTTGTCAAAATATCCACATAGGTAGCCACGGTCTAAATCCTTGTTAAAGTGCTGGCACGAAACTTCATTAAGAAACAGGCATCCTGCGCAAGCTTTTTCTTTGTCAATGCATATTGGGTCAAAAATACACTTATTCGAACGTTCTTTGGCGTGTTTCAACCAACGGTCAAAATGCGATTGGAACGTGCTGTATAAAGCTCCCATATTAAAGCCTTGCGAATTTGAGCAGTATATAAAAACCGCAGGGATATTTGGTAAGATGTATTCCGACAATGAACTCTTGTCCAATCCGCAAATTTCCGATGCTTCACTAATTAGTGCATGAGAGATACTGTGAACCAAGGTGTATACCCTTTTTGTGATAGCACCATAACTGTCAGTTTCATCAATAGCTGAAAACGGAGTTATGCGGTCAATACGTACACGGTCTAAGAACCACATTTTAATCCCATAATCACTCTCATCCTGCGGCAAGTCTTCAGTTTGGATGAGGCTATTACTCAACAACCAGTTAAGAACCTTGCGACGGTCAAGTTCAAACAACACTCCTTCTGTTTCAAGACGAGTGGCGTAAATGTTTTTCTTCTCCATCTCTTGCGGGAAACCATGAAGTCTGACACCATCTAATGGTTCGCGTTCTTTACGCGAGTACCCATATGCAGCAAAGACGATTGGAACTCCGGCACAGATTTGCACATTCGAAAAACCGAGAGTCTTGGCGACGCCAACATAATCCGGTTTTATCTCATGCACTTGCTCTGCATCACATTCAGCTTCTTCAAGAGAGAGCGTTACTTTCGCGTTGACGAGTTCATCATATTCGAGGATCTCTTCCGCAATGGGTTTGATTTCATCAGCTGTACTGTAGGATAAACCTTGTCCGACCTTTTCAATGGACTCGAAAATTTTTCCACTCGGATTTGCGCGTCGCTTGGCGTCTAACACCATTGAAATCATGGTTTCATCCAAACCACCTAAACGAAGATTCTCAGCTTCTTTTTGTAGAGCAACTTCAAACTCATCCTCTTGTGTTATGCTTCCTTTGGCGATTATGTCGTTATATTCCTCTTGAGGGATGAGTCCCAAATAATGTCCGATTACAACTTTTTCTCCACGGCCCTCTGTTTCATTATCTATGAACACGTCCTTCCTTTTATCAAGGAGGTCGATAAGTGAAAGAGTAAATGGAAAATAATGCGAAGAGTCTAATGCTGCCTTGATATCAAGTTTCCCCTTGCATTCTGGGCAATAGAATGGCAACCCTGCTTTTTGTCCGCATTTCTTGCAAACAAAGTCAAGTCCGCTACCTCGCCGAGTCATGTATTTTGTGCCGTGTTCTTTGTTTTGGCATTTAGGAGCAAAGATTCCATCAGCATAGCCGCATTTACAAAAACGTATCATTCGAAGCTGAGTCATGTAATTCCCGCATTCATCGCACTTTTTGAATTCGTTCCTCTTAAATTCGTCGTAGCTGTAATATTGACGAACTCGACCACAAGAATTACAAACAAAAACCCACTGTTTAACCGATGTGACGATAGCTCTTTCGTTTTCGCTTATTTTCGGCGTAAGCACATTATAGTTTTCCTCATTGATTATCGAAGAAAAATTCACAGTAGAAGCCATCCCATTAGGGCTGCTGTCACGAAATTCTCTGACTCGTTGATTGACAACTCGCAAAAGGCGTTTATTGTTTATTCCAGTCAAATGAACGCTGTTCCAACGGTCAACATGGACAGCGTAAGCAACCCCACCACCGCTTTGAGTGAAGTCCACCCAACTGCCGGGTAAATATCTATATAAAGCTTGCTGAACCCCTCGGCTCATAGTTTTTTTGTCAGATGGCATATCTTTCCCTCCTTATTGCATCTCAACGATTACTTGTTTGTCGGTATCTCTTAAGCTTCGCATAACCGGGAAGTAGCAATGCTTAAAAACATCATTAATATATGTGTTGCCATCATAAGAACCATTTTTCAAACTATCAATTAAATCGTCAATCAATTTGTCAATCGTCTGGCGATACAACGAACCAACGGCACTATGGTGTGCGGAACACTTATAAACCTCATATGCTTGTTCCTTTAGTTCTGCTGCGGTAATCTTGCCATCGATAAGTGCCACTTTTAGATTTGAGTATTTGCTAATGTCATTCATATTCGGAGTGTGCTGAAGCAGATATAAATAATGATTCAATATCAATCCGGAAATAACACCCGGCAATGTGTGTTCAACTGCTTTTGTCGCCCAACGATTAATCGAGACCGAGTCAACGAGTATGTCCTTGTATTCATGGAATTTAGTAAAATTCTTTAGGTAGCTTTGGTCTTTTTCACGCGATGGACGCATTATGTCAATAACGATACCGGTATGTTTTCTGCCTACACGAGAATATGCTTGTATATATTCAGCCGTGCTACCGGGGATTCCGTAGAACAACATTAAGTTGAATCTATCAGCGTCCACACCATGTGATATCATACTGGTTGCCGCAATCATATTGAAGTCCATTCCATCTATCACACTTTCTGCGTGTTCGATGGTTGACAAAGTCGCCCTGACATCTTGGAAGGTATCATCGCCTGTCATCTTTTTAGCAATCAATGGTTGGACGCCTTCGTCTATGAGTTCGGTATTGATGGGGTCTTCCAGTGCTTGAAGAACCCTGTTGCTCTCAAGTTTCACATTGTTGTATTCCAGTATAATCCAGTATTCGTCTAAGAGACTCTTAACCGCTTCAATGCGTTCTTCATTAGAACCTTCAACTTCGATTCCTTCAAAAGCAAGAACCGCCTCTGGATTTGTATATAGATTCCAAACAACGCGCTTTAAATACTGGAGAGAATATGCAACGCTATTCACAATGGCTTTACCGAACGGGGCGTAACCGACAATTATTCTACCGATGTCATCCTTGTCTATATATGAATAGAAGTTACGGTCAAGGTATGGCGAAGCCACTGGAAAACGAATTGCCCCTTTCCAATACAGGTGCTTTGCTTGCTCTGCGTATGCAGAGATTGTTGCTGTTGCACCGATTACTTTTATTCCTCTGTTGCAGCCGGAAAGATTCCTGATGAAATATTCAAGTAAAGTTTCGTAGTGAGCGTTATACGTGCCTAATGACTCTTTTATCAAATGTAACTCGTCTTGAATCATTAGTGTCGGCGCAGGGTCTTTCATGGAAACAGCCCTAAAATCCGCCGGGTCGCATTGGCAGTCAACACCTACAACATTACATTTTTGCCTTGCTGTAAATCCGTGTTTCGGGCACTCATAAGTTGCGCCGCATAACAGCCCACGAAATCTTACGTTGTTACCTATGGCGGTCATTTTATCTACTGTCGAAATAATAACTGACGGCAAATATCTGTAAATATCGTTATCGACCATATACAACGGAATAATACCTCCGGACAAACACTCGGCATTACCACAAATATGCCTTAGCGAGTTTGCTTCTGCGTCGTAAACAACATGGACAGTTTCTCTTTCGCAAAAAGGGCAGATATCTACTAAACGATATTTTTCGTCTATCGCATCTGGCGACAACTCAAGCAATGTATCCCGAAGATTCTTATCAATACTGTTCGGCGTGTTATTGTCACCAACGAAATATCCAAGGCTGAATGTGCTGCCTCCTATGTTTTTCTCTTGCCGAATCAACTCAGCTTTTGCGAGTGTGTTTGAAATACGTTGAACCTGCTGAACCGACAACAAGCGTAGTGGATACTTTAAAATCGCTGTAACCCCATAATTTTTTTCCCTCAAACGGTCAAAGAAAAGGTTAAAAACGAGAATACCTAAAAAAGCCTCTGTTTTACCGCCGCCAGTCGGGAAGTAGAGGATATCTACATCATCGGTCTTTGCTTTAATCTTGATATCATCGTCGAGCATCATGTCTTCTTCATACGCTACAACATCAAGCAATAAAGAAACAATAAAGACAACTTGAAACAAACGCCAGCTGTCATATCCCTTGCTTTTCGCGGAATCATAGAAGGCTTGATTCATAAAGCGGAAAGCATCACAAACCATATTGTGATTTTTGATAAGGTCAACTCCCGTAGCGAAGCGGCTTATTTCTTTCTCGAATGCCTCAATTTCGTTCTTAAACTGCCTCTGTCCATTTGCAGTTAACGAGTCGCGTTTATTAGCATAGTCGTCTCTCCACCGGTCAATTTCCTTTTCCATTTGCGAAAGAATAGTTTTTAACGTTTTGACTGGCTCTGAAATTAAATCGGAGAATTTGATTGCCAACCTGTCATTTGTTTTTAGGCGATGCTGAATATAATACGGCACATGAGTGGTTTGAATTTCAACATTTTCTTTGTCATATTCTACATTGCAATTGTTTCCAAGCGCATAGACAAACCTGTCATACTTGTAATCGTCAGCAAAGTAGTCTAATTCGATTGGTATAAACTCGGTTTCGAGGCATCTGACCCTTATACCCGAATTGAACAGGGTACTTATCCTGTATCTGTCAGTCTTAGCCGCCGTTTGCCCAAACCCTCCGCTCTCGTCACCCCAAGGTGTCTCATTACTTAGTGCAACAGTCACGTTAAGGTAGTCGCCGCTTCCTTTCAAATCGACGCTCATCGAATAATCAAAGCGGAGAAACATATCGAACTCTTCACGCTTGCGTTGTTTATGAATATAAGCCTGCCACGCTTCTTCAGAGAACAAATCGGTAATTGCCAACTTATCTCTGAACTGACAGGGCATAATGTTCGGACGCGCTTTGGCTTCGCTACAAAGCAACTCAACTTGTTGTTTTATTTCTTGATAGAAAGAAGCATCTTCCGATATGCTTCCGCAATCGAATTTTGTATTGTATATTTCCGAGACCCTTACTTCAAAAGAAACCCTATTCCTATCTATGGCGATTTTTTCATACACAGGCAACAATTGGACTTTATGCGCTTTCATCTCTGGTAACAATGAATCGTTATTATATGCGGCGGCAAGAGCAGTAAAATCTGCATACCCTATATTTGGACAAAAAGTAGCAACAAAATTTTTCAGGAAGAACTCTCTTTGTTGCTCAAGCGTAGGTAGCACCCTAAAAAAGAAATTTCCTTGTGGATAAATCTGCAATATTGCAGTAGCAATGTCCGCCTTTGGAATACGGAAATCAACGCTGATTTGCTTGATAAGGACACTGGATGAAAAATCCGCTTCCGCACTTTGCGGAGACAGCTTGCCGACATATATTTTGTCTTCGGGATTATTACCCAACCACTGGTCTCTATCAGTACCGGAAACTGCCGCCACGAAACGGTCGATTATGTTCTGCGCAAGTATTTCTCTGTTATTAGCCATTTGTATTCCACCCCTTTTCATTCAAGCGTTCAGACAGGAACTTCGATTTAAGACCAAAATATGAGATGAGCATTTCAAATGCTACTCCATATGCTGTTCTATCCATAAAATCGCCATATTGATTAAGGATATCAAGTGCCTGCAACAGCTCTCTGTAGCTTCCAATCGGGCAGAGTAAACCCGCTCTGTCATTAATTACCACTGTTGCAAAATGCCTGTCTATTGCGTTGTATAATTCTTTCACTTGTGTCCATCCATCGAAATAATCAGACAAAGCTATACCAGCCGTCCATATGAGCAACATCAAGTCCCTGCAGTTTTCTATGCCAACACGGATAATTCCGTCTACTTGAGACAACGTTGCTTTCCATGCCAAAAATCGTTCTTTTTCCGAAGCGACCACGGAACTCTCGATAAGCCAATCAAGATATCCTGACCAATTTCCGTTTGATGAAAAATCTGGCAAGGTGTTTATTGGAGCCATATCAGTAAGCTCCACAACTGGAATAGCGGACGAAGAAGGACAATACACATTTGGATTAACAACGGCATCTGTTCCATCGTCCAAGTCAATCGGTTCACCTGTAACAACAATGTTTGCTGCCACTTTGCCAGCACCATAAGCTGTTTCACCACAGATAATGCTATTCCCGCTTTGAGCCAGCTTTTCAACTGCAAGACATTTCCCGACAATAATGTTTCCATCGGCTCTGACTATGCTGGAATCAATCTCGTGTGCTACGATTCTGTCGCGACAATCTATTACTTCTGCTCGAAGATCATCTGCCCAAATATCATATTGAACAACAAGATTATCGCTTATAACACACTTTCCAATGCAAATAAACTTACCCTTAACATCAAGTTCAGAGGCTTCCACATTACCTAAAACGGTAAGGTCGAAGAGGGCAGTCACCTTGCCGTTACATATCAAATCTGAGGCTACAACATAACTCGCTTTAAATATTGCTTCATCGCACTCTGGGAATGACGGCAGGATAAATCTACCGTTGGATTCAATTACATTTTTCGTCTTATCATCAAACACGCTCATTCTGTCGTACCTCCCATAGAGTTTCTAAGTAAATCCATGTATATCGACTCCCCACGAGAAGCGGACAGGATAATTGTTAATTCATCTTTTGCTCTTGTACAAGCGGTGTAAAGAAAGTTGATATTCTTTTTAAAGGAGTCCAGCTTATCTGGCAACTGCTCAGTAGTCGCCGAATTGAAATCCGATAGAATACGCACCTTCTCATGCGTTCCGAGAGGACGCAAACCTGCTAAAACCACTGCTTTAAAATCAAGACCAAGTGAACCTTCAATAGTCACTGCGGTTACTCCACGGCGTGAACCATAAGTCACTCCTTCTGAATGACCTTGTTTCAATAACACAGGGGGTTCCCATTTTTCAGTATAGAAGTATTGCATTATGTAAGGCCAAAGTCGGTAATAGTGTGTTCCCCAGCCTTTTGTTGTGAATTTTGCACTTTCATTAAATAAAACTATTGCGATATCTACTTCACTAAGCCCCTTATCTTCAATTAAACACTTAACAGCATCTCCAATGGCTTTTGCTTCACCTTGATTGCTTAGGTCTTCAAGTTCAACGAGAGTCGGTTCATTGCCCTCTCTGTAAGCTGTTCCACGCAAAAAAAGTTCAGGGTCGGATGTTAGGTCTGCGCCTAATGTTATACCGATTTTTTTAGCCGCCTCGACATATTTGTCAATCGCATCGTTTATAGGTTTTGAATTTCGATAATTAATCTCAATAGGGAGTGTCTTACCTCTATATTCAGGATAGGCACTTCCACCGCCCTGCCAAGGTGCTTTGCCGTGTTTAATATTATTTTTTATGTCCTGGGATTTATCTCCGGCGATTATGAAAAAGTGGTCGTCAGAGTTTTTGCTTTTTAATAGGTTAAAACATAGACGATACCATTCCGGCTTAAATATTTGAACTTCATCAATGAAGATGCCATAAAAACGTTCTTTAATTCTTCCTTGTTCAAGAGCGTTGTTTGTGGTTTCGAAAAGCCTATCAAAAAAATCGTTTTCATTTCCTCTGCGCGCAGATGGAATTGGCAAACCATTGTTTTCAAGTAGTGTTTTGCAAAGACCAAAGAACGTTGAACACTTCACGTTTCTATCTGTAAAACCCGCTTGTGCAATAGCCCATGTGTAGTAGTTGTTAAGATTTCGGTTATAACAAGTAATGAGAAATTGCTCACTCGGATTCAAACTGGCTAATTTAAAGCATTTTGCAATCAACAGAACACTTTTTCCACTCCCTGCACAGGCAAGGATTAGTTGATTCCCTTTAGCTATCTTGTTGATTATATCTATTTGCTTTTTATCCAAACGATATGACTGAACGGCTCTGTCCGAAGTATTTATATCTTCATCTACGCCTTCGACTGCTTCATCCTCATGAAGTATGTATTTGTGGGGTATTGTGATTTCGGGGCATAGGCGCTGAAACACAATGTTAATTTGGTCTTCTTGAAGCTCATCTGTTTGTTTCAAATACACATCTAATGCTTCTGCTCCAGTTTTTCGGATTTGCATGATAGTATCATTAAAAATAACGTGTTCGGCACAAAACTGTCGCTCACTTGCGTCAATGTCAGTCAGCACTTGGTTTTCGTCGAACTTTGAGAACACCAAACAAACATTAAGAGCAAATCGAAGATTCCCGGCTTTATTTGTGAGATAGCGACTCTCTTCAAGACGTTTACGAATATCACTCAAAATCACGTTGTAAATGGTTGGATTGCCGATAGCTTTGATAGACATTTGAGCGACCATTTCATTCGGGGCATCGATAAACCGAAACAAAAGTATCCCTTTGTTGACGAGCAGCAAGTTGAACAGTTCAGGTTGTTTGCCGTCCCCGGCGTCTTTTCTGCGAGGATTTATTTTTAACACATAGTAAGCCATCTCTTCGTTAGAGAAAGCGCGTTCAAGTGTACGCAGAAAAGACTTTTCATCAACCGAGAGTTCCAACTGGTCATATTTTTCAGGATACAACTGTAGCATTACTTCCTTCCTCCCGATTGTAATTCTTCTATAAATTCACGATATAAACTATCAACCGTGGTACGCTCAAAATTTCGTGTTAATACTTCCAACCATGCTTGAGCGACTTTTTTCTCTGCCTTCGAGAAGTTCGATGGTACATCTTTTTTGACACGGAAGTTAGTGGACTCTTCAACTTCGGAGACAAGAGCCGCTAACTTTTCCATCAAAGCATTCTTTTGCTCAATAGCCTCTGCCGGAGCATTTTTTGGAATAATGTACAGGTCACGTCTGGTTGCTGCAAGCCCATTGGCAACTTGCTCTTTTTCCGCTGTAGAGTGGAATCCTGTCGTCAAAACCTCTTCGACCTTGGTGACATCACGCTCAACTTTTTTTAAAGCCTTTTGCACAGGGTTGTTTCGCACTTTTGAAGCCGAGCGGATTTTTTCAGTGATTTCTGTGCCGATAGTCTCTCGAAGACCAATTGTGAATTCGGCAAATGCACTATTATTCTCAAAGTCATCACGACGAGCATTTGGGATGAGATTAGCCGTTATTACATAGACTTCTCCGACCGACCATCCGTTGAAACGAGCTTCTTTGTAATATGGCTTAAGAGTATCATTATCTCCTATAAGGATATTACCTTGACGAACTCGAACACCTGAAAGGCGGTCGTCAACCAGTGTGCCTAAAAATCCTGTGTCAGCATACCATCCATATGCCATAAGCTGTTGAAAACTATCATTTATTCGAAAAAACGATAAGCCGAGAATTTCGTCTTTTGCGATGCCAGTGCGAGAGTTTGTTTCGAAGGTTGCCTTATATGGTTTGTACACCTGCGAAAGAGACTCGAATGACTCACCGATAAATACAGGGTATTCAGCAACGCTAACTCCGTTTTCAGCCAGTTTCGTTTTTATCTCGCGTCCCCAATAGAAACGGTCTCGAAATGGTAAAGGCGCAACCTGCGAGATATAATCGGTGACTTCATCCAAGTCTAAAAGGGACGAAATATCGTCTACACCGTCCATTTTGACAATGAAGTAATGCGCTGAAGTCTGTTCTTGCATAAAACGAACCTCGGTAACTGCTTCGACAACACTCTGAAGATTATACTCAGTGTTTTGCCCAGGAACCAGTAATGTCTTAAGCTTATCGCAGTCAAAGGTTACTAACGTTTTTTCACTCTCGCCTATTGCGGTAGTACAAAAACTCAATTTTTTACAGTATGACAATCCACCGAGCCTTCCGATACCGCGAAAACCTCGGTTTACCGTATGTAGTTTTGTTGAGTTGCCTATGTCAAGTAAGGTTTTTCGTGCAAGGTCTTTTTTTATACCCGTGCCGTTGTCCTTTATGCTGATTTCCTGCCGTGAACCATCGATAGTAATCTCTATTCGAAAATCCTGCGCCTGCATAAGCCCATCTACAAGCGCGGTATCAAGGGAATCAACCGCATTTTGAATATATTCTCGATAACATGATTCTGGCTCGCTGTACATTCCGGTAGTTAATGATTCGAGAGTAAACTTGCCGATTTCAATCTCCATCTTGAAGTCCTCCTTCCTATTCTGGCTTGTTTTCCGATTCGATACTATTATCTCGAGACTTGCCGGACTTAATCCATTCATCTATTTCGCTTACTTTGAATTTCCATAATCGTCCGACTTTGTGACCGGGCATGCCTTTATTCTCAATCCATTGAAAAACAGATTCGCGGCTAACTCCAAGATAATCCGTTACATCCTTCAAGGACGACCACTTTTCGATATTAGCATTATCATTGGTCTTCATCTTTACTTGCCTCCATTTCAGTCGTTTCAATCTTTCTAATAATGTCTAAACACTTCAAGAATAACTGGTTAGCTTTTTCGGAAAAAATTGTCGGAAATAATTAAAAAGTTTTTCTTTCAAAAGCGGAAGTAAAAAAATGCGTACTAATACCGCAATCAGTTCATTATTCTAAAAATAATATGCTGTTCATTCTGATAACCATTCAGAGTTATTTTCTCACTCCTGTAATAATAGTGAGCCTACACTTATGCACTGCTTGTTCATTTTCGTCCGTTTAATCAGGGAGTTCGTGTTGAATCGAGAGGCTTTTTAATACATAAACGCAGAAGAACAACCGATGTGGGCAT
>Ga0082212_10009881_pt1 | contig 12261 bp, 8 predicted proteins | sample TergutNt197P3_FD_71548 | JGI IMG/M metagenome (GOLD analysis project Ga0082212, IMG submission 71548) | Neocapritermes taracua P3 segment gut microbial communities from Petit-Saut dam, French Guiana - Nt197 P3 | ecosystem: Host-associated > Arthropoda: Insects > Digestive system > Gut ... | reverse complement strand
ACTGAAAAGAGTGAAAAGAAGCACCGAAATAAAGAGACTCCGGAATGATCTTCTAATAACACAATGGATGTCTATCATATTGGAAATGACTAAAAAATTCGGCAAAGAGGGTGATATAAGTATTATCTGCACCCAGAGCAGGATGAACAATCGGTTGGGGAGCAACCCTCCTGAGGGGTAAGGCCACTAACCAACTCCTGAGCGGTGGCTTCACGAACAGAGATGATAGAGCCTGAAAAGTGGAGTTCACAGCCTGCAAGAGCATGATTAAAGTTCATTACAACAGTCTTTTCGCGCACTTCGTCAATAGAGCCGTGCAGACGATTCCCGTCTGAATCCTGCATGGGCAGGACGTGCCCTATCGTCAAGAGACCTTCTTCAATTTTGCCGTCCACTTTGAATATCTCTTTGGGAAGTTCTACAAATGCCTGCGGATCCTCTTCCCCGTAAGCATCTGCTGCTGCAAGGGTGAAATCGTAACGGTCCCCCGCCTCTTTTTGATGGATTTGCTCTTCAAATTTAGGAAGAAGATAGCCCGTTCCATAGATAAACTCCATGGGACTGTCTTCCTTTACCGATTGAACAATTTCGTTATCTACTTCAAGATCATAAGTAAGGGCTACTACGCAATTTTTATCAATTTTCATGTGTTTATTTATAAAATGATACATTTTCAAGGACGATACAAATAACGGAGTATTTTTTGGAACAGCCAAACTTTCTTTGAAGATTCCCCCCATCATTGCATCACTGCTACACCATGGCAAAATCTCCGGCACGAGAAACGGGTGTTACGTCCAACCCACAAAAGAGTCCCTCCCTGTATTTGAAGTAACCAGTGATGGCAATCATGGCCGCGTTATCTGTGGTAAAGCGAATCTGAGGCAGAAAGATTTCCCAACCTCGGTTTTGCGCTTCCCTGTTCATTCGCTCGCGCAAACCCGAATTGGCCGATACGCCTCCGGCCAACGATATACGCGAAATTCCCCGCTCCTTGGATGCCTTTATCAACTTATCCAATAAAATATCTATAAGGTGGTGTTGCCACGAGGCGCACAGGTTGGCCAAATTTTCCTCAATAAAACGGGGATTCTTTACTAGTTGATCTCTAAGAAAGTAGAGTAGAGAAGTCTTGATTCCGCTAAAACTGTAATCCAGCCCCTCAATCCTTGGTTTGGCAAATGTGAAGGCATAAGGGTCTCCCTCTCTACCCATTTTATCAATCAACGGCCCCCCCGGATAGGAGAGCCCCAAAATTTTGGCGCCTTTATCAAATGCTTCCCCAACCGCATCATCAATAGTCTCCCCCAAAATAGAATGGTGCAAAGGAGATTCTACCAAAAGAATTTGGGTATGCCCTCCCGACACCAAAAGGCAAAGGAAGGGAAAGGCTGGAGGCGCATACTCCTCATCAGGGATGCGCACAAAATGAGAAAGCACGTGCCCTGTCAAATGATTCACTTCGATGAGGGGTTTATCTATCGAAAATGACAACCCTTTGGCAAACGAGGTTCCCACCAAAAGCGATCCAAACAGACCCGGACCTCGCGTAAAAGCAATAGCATCAATTTCCTCCTTTTCAATTCCAGCGATTTGCAACGCCCTTGATACAACGGGAACAATGTTCTGCTGGTGCGCCCTTGAAGCCAACTCAGGCACCACGCCCCCATATTCCTGATGCACCTGTTGCGAAGCCATCACGTTTGAGAGCAGCAACGTATCTCTAATTACAGCGGCAGAAGTGTCATCGCAGGAAGATTCGATTCCCAAAATTGTTATCGTTTTCAATTTCCAATCTTAACTCTATTCTGTTTCATTATTTTCAAACCATTGACTTACAACGTTGTTCAAATCGACCCTCGCAAGCTGCGGAGGCTTTGCCAAACGTTTACATCAATTCTCAGTTCTCAACTATCAATTTTCAACTCTCAGTCCTCAATTCATCCGCAAAGATGTGAAATAATTGTTATATTTTAGTTATTTTTGTGGTTTTATTAACGTAATATCGGTTATTATAAAGATTGTTAAGAAAATAGCACTTGTTGTGGCGACGTTGATTCTCTTGATGCCGGTTGTTTCTTTTTTTGCTTTACAATCTCCTTCGTTGCAGTCATACTCGGTAAAACGCGCGGCTAAAATATTATCAAACAGGCTCAACACCGAAGTTTCAGTGGAAAAGGTTCATTTTATTTTCTTTAAAAAGTTGATACTCGGAAATGTACACATACTCTCTTCTCCCTCCGACACCCTGTTGAATGTCCATAAACTCTCTGTCACGCTCTCCCATCTCAATCCCTTTGCCCTCAATGCAACCCTCCATAACGTGCTGCTGCAGGGAGGCGTATTTCACCTAGAGATTGAAGAGAATCGACTAACCAATTTGGAGCGCGTGTTTAAAATAGAAAAAAAACAAAAAAAAGAGCCAGGGGATAGTTCTTCCAACTCTTTATTGATCACTCTTAAAGAGTTTTCTCTGCGTAATTTCAGGTTCACTCTAAAGGATGAAAAAAGGTGGAGAGATGGCGCTTTTCCAGAGGTAATGGATTTCCTGAATTTAGACATTTCAAATATCAATTTGGATGCCAAAGGTATAGCATTGAAAAATGATACCCTCCTTTGCACCCTTCAACGTTTAAATGGCACCGAAAAGAGCGGTTATGCCATTCATAAAATGAGTGCCGAAGTGGCCGTTTCAGGCACCGGAGTACGTGTCTATGAGTTATCTTTTCAAGACAGGTGGTCTAACATTCGGACGGACGTCTTTTACATGCACTACAACAGTGCCCGCGATTTCCAAACTTTTATTGATAGCGTGCGTTTAGAAGCCCTCTTTAATCACTCTTTTCTCTCTTTCCAATCGCTCGCTTTTTATGCACCGGACATCGTGGACAATCATCTCTCCGCCTATATCAGCGGCCATGTGGAGGGTCCGGTACGCCATTTGACCGGAAAGGGTGTAACGATTCAGTCGGCAAGCAAAATTACCGCAATAGAGACCGACTTTCGAATTAACGGACTTCCCAAAGCCTCCCTCACAACCGCCTTTGTGGATATTCATCAATGTACTACTCAAGTTAGTGACATTGAGGAAATTTTGTCACAAATCAACGAGAAAAATCGTCCACAGATCACAAAATACATTCCTTCCTCCTCTCCTATGCAATTTGAGGGACGATTGGCAGGGCTCCTTACAAACTTTGCCGCGTTTGGAACCCTTTCCACAGATATCGGCGACATCTCTTTTGATGCCGTATTATATCAGGAGCAGGGAGGCGGATTTCATATCAACGGCCACTTGGGTGCACAAGACCTGCACGTCGAAAACATTATGGGTGACGCATTTGGAGCGCTTACCATGCACACCCATACCCGCGCCACCCTCAAAAGTGCAGCGCTTGGGGGTTTGGAAGCAGAGATCGATTCGTTACGCATAGAGAAAATCGTAATAAACAACTATCCTTTTTCCAATATTCTGGCCACCGGAAAATATGATCGACAACGTTTTGACGGAAGGGTTGTTTGCCGAGACCCCCACCTTAACTTCATTTTTCAGGGATTGGCGAACCTCAATTACAGAGAGTTTAGGGAAGGTCAGACCTCGCGTTTCGATTTTCGAGCCGATATTGCCTACGCCGATTTAGCAGCCATTGGGATTGACCACCGCGACTCCATTTCACGCTTCGCAGGGTCGTTACGAGCTAATTTTCAGCGCAATATTTATGACGATGTCATTGGTTCCATTACCATTCAAGACGCCAACTATACCAACAGTTTTGGAAAACACAACCTTGGTACCACCCACATCAACTCGCATGTGGACGACTCCACATACCGTTTTATCCTTTCCGCTCCCTTTGCCAAAGCAAATTATTCAGGGAGCAAAGGGATATCCACCTTCATCAAAGAGTTAAGGAGTAACGCCCTAAGCAGATATTTACCAAATCACTTTACACCTGTAAAGATGGAGCAAGACAACCACCAATACCATATAGACGCTACCATACACGATATGCTTGCCATTGGTCAATTTATACTGCCTGGACTCTACGTGGCGCCGGAAACGCGAATGACAGCAACGCTCTCCTCTGATAACCTCTTTTTGTGCTCGCTCCAATCAAGATATATTCGTTACAACGAACAAAAAGCAAGCAATGTGCGCGTTGAACTTTCCGGTGACGCCTTGGCGCTGCGCTCTTCGATTTCGGGCACGGAGTTTCAAACACTCGGACTCCTTATTGACACAGCAAACGTTCGCCTGAGTGCGGCACAAAACAGGATTGACCTTCGTTTGGATTATGCAAACGAAACGGGGCAAAATAGAGGGGGAACGGTCAATGCGAACCTCCACTTTTTGGAACCAAAAGGGGAATCATTGGACAAAGAAGTACAGTTAAATCTTCTTCCCTCCCATTTTGTACTTCATGGGGCAACATGGTCGCTTGGGTCGTCTTCAATACTATTGAATAAAAACAATATACATATTGGCGGAGTAACCTTGTATAGCAACGAACAATCGCTCTCCGTAAACGGCACGCTTGCCAAAGAGCGCCCCGACACACTCCATTTTGCTTTGCACCAATTTGACCTCTCTCTAATGAATCTCTTCCTCCAAAAGACGCCTCACCGCTTTGCAGGGACGTTAACCGGAGAAGCAAAGGTGATTGACTTTTATCAAAACCGTCAATTCTCTGCCGATTTGGTGGGGACTGACATGGTGATAAATGAAAGGGACGCAGGAAAAATATCTGCCCAATGCCTTTGGGATCATCCCTCCCAACGTTTTCAAATTGGGTTACAAAATGTAAACCGGGGAGAGCGCCCGATTCAACTCTCCGGATTTTACTATCCTCAGAATAAGTATTTGAATTTGGATGCTTCGTTACAAAACTTCTCCCTCGTCTATTTTGAGCCCTTCCTGCGCTCCCTTGTTTCGGACTTGAATGGAAATGTTACCGGAAAGATGAACCTTAACGGCACAATCCCCAACTTCAGCTTAACCTCCAATCGAATAGAGGCTAATAATCTAAAATTTACCGTAAACTACACCAAAGTGCCCTACACCCTTAACGGAATTGTGGTATTGAATGAAGAGGGATTTAGTGTGCAAAACGGCATTTTAACAGATCAAAATGGAAACAAAGGCATTGTAGTTGGAGGGATGGGGTACCACCATTTCCGCGACATCTCCATTGATGCTTTGGTCGACTTCACCAATATGCACGCACTCGCCACCAAAGAGAGAGATAACGACTCCTTTTATGGAGATGTATATGCAACCGGTCGCCTTCATGCCTTTGGAAACCTCCAGCAGATTGGGTTAGATATTTCGGCTAAAACAGAGAAAAACAGTGTGCTCCACATCCCTCTTTCCAACGCTTCTGAAGCAAAACAGAGCACGCTCCTCACCTTTGCCACTCCTCCCAAACCCTCCGAAACAGAAATTTTGGATCCTTTAGACTCTATCAAGAGGAGCGCACATACCAATGAACCTACTCAGGTTGCTGTTGCATTGAAAGCAGAGGCCACTCCGGATGCAGAGGTGTTGATTGAGATCAATAAAGCCACCGGCAATGTGATTAGTGGATTTGGATCGGGGATCTTGTCCATAGGAGTTGATCCAAACAAAAGCCTCTTTGATATTTTTGGGGATTATACCCTCTCGAGTGGAGATTATCAATTTGTACTTCAGGGAATTTGGTCAAGAAAATTCTTTGTGATACCGGGAGGAAAGATCACCTTTAACGGCGATATCCTCAAAACCAACCTCGACCTGACAGCCGCCTATCGCACAAAAGCACCATTGAATACCTTGTTGGCCAATAGCAACGCCACAGGTGGAATGCGTGATGTAGAGTGTCAGATTCGTATGAATGGAAATATGCTCAATCCAACTCTTGCATTCGATATAGAAATTGAAGATTTGGCGCCCGAAGTCCGTTCCCGTATTCAGGCAGCCTTTACGCCCGAAGATAAAAAGATACGTCAGTTTATGGCGCTGCTCGTTTCGGGAGGTTTTATGCCCGACCAAATGTCCGGAATTGTAAATAACACCTCTATTCTCTATTCCAATGCCACTGAAATATTTACTAACCAGTTAAACAACATCTTTGGGCAGTTGAATATTCCTTTGGATGTAGGCTTCAATTATCGGCCCGGAAGTCAGGGGCGTGACATTTATGATGTGGCTATTTCTACTCAACTATTTAATAACAGGGTTGTTGTAAATGGGAATTTGGGGAATGCGCAAGCTTCAGGAACATCGGGTGATATTGCCGGAAACATTGATATCGAAGTAAAAATCACCGATAGCGGAAATTTTCGCGTGAAAGCGTTCTCTCACTCTGCCGATCAATATTCTCACTATAAAGATTTGGACTATACGCAACGTAATGGAGCGGGAATAACTTATCAAGGTGAATTCAATACCTTTAAAGATTTATTTACCAGAATGTTTGTTCGCAGGAAAAAGCGAGAATAGTCAGTATTGCAAAGAGCACTGAGGCAACTCCATTGATGGTGAAGAAGGCGTGATTTACTTTGGAAATGTCGTCGAATTTGACAATAACGTGCTGATAACCAAGCAAAGTCGTAAAGATAGCAGCAGCCACCCAATAGATCCAATCCAAATGGACGCTAAGCCCAAAGATGACGAGTAATGGAACCACAACAATGTGCAACCCAGTGGAGACCAAAAGTGCACGTTTTCTGCCAAACCGTTGAGGAATGGAGTATAGGCGGTGTTGGCGGTCATGCTCCTCGTCAGGGAGGGCATAGAGAATGTCAAACCCGCTCACCCACAGTAGTACCATGGTAGAGAGCCATAACACCGAAGGCGTCAGCGCGCCTGTCACCGCAATGTATGCTCCCGCAGGGGCAATGGAGAGTGCCAATCCCAATACAAAGTGGCAAAGCCACCCAAAGCGCTTGGTGTAGGAGTATCCGCACAACACCGCCAAAGCGGGAAAAGCAAGGTAGAAACAGCGGGGATTGATGCTCAGGGCACATGCCAAAAAGAGGAGCGCGTTCACCACAAAAAAGAGGAGGACTCCTTTTGGGGAGAGTCTGCCAGAAGGGAGTTCACGCCCTAACGTGCGTGGGTTTTGGGCATCAATAAAACGATCTGCGTAACGATTAAAACTCATGGCGCTGTTGCGGGCGGTGACCATACAGCCCAATACCTGCGCCAGCAGCAACCATAATGATTGCGGCTGCACTGCTCTAAAAGCCAAAGCAAAAGCAATCAAGGCAAAGGGCAACGCAAAGAGCGTGTGCGCAAAAACTACCAATGAGGCATATTTCTTAATGTCTTGAAACATCATTTACCCTACATCCGTAAAGTAGCGCCGACTTCCTTCTCAAATGATTTTAACAAACGCATCATCACGGCATCCACATCTCTATCCGTAAGGGTCTTTTCCAAATCCTGCAACACAAAACCCAAGGCGTATTGTTTCTTTCCAACGGGCAACTTATCACCTTTGTAGTGATCAAAAAGCGTAACCTCTTTGAGGAGGCGACGCTCCGTGCGAAAAGCAATGGCATGGAGCAGATTGTACGTTACCGACTCGTCTAACACCAAAGCGAGGTCGCGCCGCACTTCGGGATACCGAGGCAACTCTTTGAATGTTATTTTATTGCCTTTCAATGCTTTGAACAACACATTCCAACAAATCTCGGCTGCAAAGACACTTTGTTTGATTCCAAAATCGTTCAACACCTTTTTCTGAACAGCTCCCATATAACCCACTACTTTTTCGTTCAGGGTAAATTGCAATCCTTCTGAAAAGAGGTCATTGGCCTCAATGTTACCCTCTATAGGGGATAAGCCGTATTGGGTAAAAAGTTTTTGGATGTAGCCTTTCAGATAGAACAGATGAGAGGGACGAGCAGTGTGGCGCCACTGCTGCTCATCGGCCAAACCCGTCATCCACACTGCAACACGCTGATATTCGCGATACGCTTTTAGTCCTTCTGACCCTTTTTCTGAATGATACGCATATACATTCCCCAATTCAAAGAGGCGCAGGTTGTTTTGCTGACGGTTCATGTTGTAAGCTATCACTTCCAATCCGCCAAAAAGGAGCGTTTGGCGCATCACATTCAGGTCGGAACTCAGGGGATTGAGTAAGCGTACCAATCGGTTAGAGGGGAAAGACACGGAGTTTTCGTACCACAAAGCAGGGCACAACGAATTACACATAATCTCGTTAAATCCGTTGGATACAAAAAGGCGCTCCATCTTTCCCTTTATCTCTTCGGGGTCGGGTTTGACGGCAGGATTAAATGAAGCGGAGACGCGCTCAGGGATCTCCACGCTGTTGTATCCCCAAAGGCGCAAAACATCTTCCGCTAGATCACACGGACGTGTAACATCCACGCGGTAGAGGGGAACGCGCACCGTTATGGATGAATCGCACTCCGATAATACAACACACTCTAACCCTTGTAAAATCTCCCTCACCACCTCCTTGGAGGGGCAAGCGCCCATCAAGGTGTAGAGGGATTCCCATTCGATGGTCACCTCAGAAGGCTGTACATGGTTGTGGTATAGATCAATAGGCGCATTTGCTATTTTTGCTCCAGCAATCTCCTGCAACAACAAGGCCGCCCGCTTTAAGGCGTAGGGCACCATATCGGGATCGGCGCCGCGCTCAAAGCGAAAAGAGGCGTCAGTCTTTAAAGTGTGGCGCTTAGAACTCTTTCTGATGGTTACCGGATTAAAGTATGCACTCTCCAGAAAGATGGAATTTGTTTGCTCCGTAACCCCCGATTGAGACCCGCCAAAGATACCCGCCAAACACATCGGAGTTTTGGCGTTACATATCATCAAATCGTGAGACGACAAGGTGCGCTCTACTCCATCTAAAGTAACAAACTTTTCTCCCTCAACTGCGTATCGTACCTTCACCACACTTCCTGTAATATGGTTGCAATCAAAGGCATGAATTGGGTGTCCTGTTTCGTGAAGCACAAAATTGGTGATGTCAACTACGTTATTTATGGGGCGAAGTCCTATAGCGCTCAAACGTTGTTGCAGCCATTCGGGAGAAGGCGCTACGGTAATTCCCGTTAACGTCAATCCGGCATATCGCGGCACTCCTTCGGGGGCATCCACCTCAATGGAAATTCCGGAATCCTTTCCGTTGGCAAACGATTCCACGGAGGGTTTGGTGTAGTCGAGCGCCTTGCTTTGGGTACGACTCCATGCGGCCAAGTCACGCGCTACTCCAATATGTGATGCAGCATCTATTCGATTGGGGGTAAGCCCTATCTCAAACACCACATCCTCTTCTAACTGTAAATACTCTTTGGCCGATAAACCCACAAGAGTCTCTGGAGGCAATACCACAACACCTTCGTGCGAAGTTCCCAACCCCAACTCATCCTCTGCGCAAATCATTCCGCACGACTCCTCTCCCCTGATTGTGGCACGCTTGATGGTCACTTTTTCTCCCGATGCAAAGGTGAGTTCGGCGCCAACGGTGGCCACCAAAACTTTTTGCCCTGCTGCCACATTGGGTGCGCCGCACACAATATGCAAAGGTGCTTCCCCTCCAACGGAGACCTCTGTAACGGATAATTTATCGGCATTGGGATGGGGAGCGCAAGCAAGCACTTCACCCGTTACCACACCTGCCAAACCACCGGGGATTTTTTCTACTATTTCCATCCCCTCAACCTCCAAACCAATGGAAGTAAGTATCTCTGCCAATTTTTGGGGTTGCTCGTCAAGTTCAATATAACTCTTTAGCCAGTTGTATGAAATCTTCATTCGGTTATTTTTATTTTGTAGATTTTAATCAAAAAGAGATGACACAAACGCATGTTTGTCAAAAACTTGTAGGTCTCCTATCTTCTCTCCAACACCAATGTATTTTACCGGTATCTTAAATTGATCCGATATGCCAATTACCACCCCGCCTTTGGCTGTTCCATCCAATTTAGTTACCGCCAAAGCCGTTACTTCGGTGGCGCGGGTAAACTCCTTTGCCTGTTGGTAGGCATTCTGCCCCGTGGATCCGTCCAACACTAAGAGCACTTCATGAGGCGCATCGGGGATAACCTTTTGCATCACATTCCTGATTTTGGAGAGCTCATTCATCAAATTTACCTTATTATGCAATCTCCCTGCCGTATCAACCAACACAACATCTGCTTGCTGCGCCACTGCCGAAACTACCGTATCGTACGCTACCGATGCAGGGTCGGCACCCATCTTTTGCTTGACAATGGTGGCCCCTGCCCTTTCACTCCAGATGGTCAACTGCTCCACCGCAGCGGCCCGAAAGGTGTCCGCAGCCCCAAGTAATACACTTTTACCCGCATCTTTGAGCTGCGCTGCCAACTTCCCAATAGTGGTGGTTTTACCCACTCCGTTCACCCCAACCACCAGCACAACGTAAGGTTTTTTGGAGAAGTCAAAGGGGATCACCTCAGATTCGCTGTTGGCTTCTTCGGTCAGCAATGATTCAATCTCCTCTCGCAAAAGGAGTTGTAGTTCATTCGAATTCACATATTTATCTTTTGCCACGCGCCTCTCAATCCGCTCAATGATGCGCAATGTAGTATCCACTCCAACATCGGAGGCAATCAGCGCCTCTTCCAATTGGTCCAATACATCGTCATCCACCTTCGATTTTCCCACCACCGCCCGCGAAATGCGCTCGAAGATACCCTTTTTGGTCTTCTCCAGCCCAAGTTTTAACGCCTCCTGCTCCTGTGGTTCTTCACCCTTTGGTTTAGAAGAAAAAAGTCCAAATAGTGCCATATTGCTACATCTAAGCTGCAAAGATAAGCAATATTGGGTTTTGGGCAACTATGATACACGATTTTACTAAAAAAGAGCGCTTTTGACGCTCTCTTAGACATTTTTCACCTCCTCACTTCTTCCTCATATAATCTCATCTACTTCTTGTCAGAGAAAAAATCGTTAGCCTCTTCTGCCGGCAACATGTCCTCTTTAAAGGAGTAGGCGCCTGAACGATTGGAGCGCACCAAACGGATACATTTCACCATATTTTTGGAGGTTGTTTTTTCTCCGCTAAACGTTGCAACTGCTTTTTTTGCCATGACGTACTACTTTTAACTATTACTTAATCTCTCTATGCAAGGTCACCTTTTTCATAAAAGGATTATACTTTTTGCGCTCCAACCTTTGGGTTGTGTTTTTCTTATTCTTGGTTGTGATGTAGCGGGACATTCCCGGAACACCGCTATCTCTTTGTTCGGTACATTCTAAAATCACCTGAACTCTACTCTCTTTTCCTTTCTTTGCCATAACTCAACAACTACACTAAGTTTATGATTCCTTTTGCCTGGGCATCTTTGATTGCCTCGCCCAATCCGTTTTTATAGATTGTGCGAATACCTGCCGCAGATACTTTTAATGTAACAAAACGCTGCTCCTCATCGAGCCAAAAACGTTTGGTTTTGAGGTTAGGAGCAAACTCCCGTTTGGTGCGCCGCTTTGAATGTGAAACATTGTTCCCAATCATCCTCTTTTTACCGGTAATTTGACAAATACGTGCCATCTATCTTCTCTGTAATTTATGAATAACTCCCTTTTTGGGGGCTGCAAATATCCGAATTTATTTTGAAACTGCAAATTTTTTTATCTTGCTACCATAAATAAACGTTTCCAACGAATATTTTTGGGGAACGATTTATAGCTGTCGGTGGAGAACCACACAAACGAAGGCGTCCCAACTATGTGATTCTCAGGAACAAACCCCCAATAGCGCGAATCTAATGAGTTATGACGGTTGTCACCCATCATAAAGAAGTAGTCCATCTTAAAGGTGTATTGATGGGCCAATATATCATTCACGTATATCTCTTCTCCTCTGACTTCCATCTTATTTTCCTCATAGACGCCAATGATTCGTTCATATAGCGGCAAATTTTCCAAAGTGAGATCCACCGTGATGCCCGCCTTGGGTATCCACAAAGGACCAAATTGATCGCGCGTCCAGGTAAAAGAATCGGTAAAGGGGAAGATGGTATTCGGGCTATCCGGATAGTCGGGGGGATAGTCGTCTATATTGGGGAGAACTTCTACAACGTTACCCAACTCCTTAATCTCCTCAATATTTTCAAGAGTGAGAGCCAAAGCGGGATAGCCGGGCAGGTTGGGATCAAAATAGATCTCCGAAAGAGAGAGTCCCATTCGATCCAATCTCCGCTCATTGATTACACTTCCATTGGTAACAACCTGATAGGTGCGTTGAATTCCCCGTAACTCCTCCTGAGCGACCCCATTCA
>Ga0082212_10009880_pt1 | contig 12263 bp, 9 predicted proteins | sample TergutNt197P3_FD_71548 | JGI IMG/M metagenome (GOLD analysis project Ga0082212, IMG submission 71548) | Neocapritermes taracua P3 segment gut microbial communities from Petit-Saut dam, French Guiana - Nt197 P3 | ecosystem: Host-associated > Arthropoda: Insects > Digestive system > Gut ... | reverse complement strand
ATAAGTAGGTTTTCCTTAATCGTCATGTCCTCAAAAATGCTGCTGCCCTCCGGCGACATCGTCACTCCGCTCGCCACTATTTTACTGGTGCGCATACCTGTTATTTCTTCGCCGCCCAGCCTGATAGCGCCGCTTGTGGGTTTATTGATCCCCATGATCGTATTGAGAAGCGTCGACTTTCCCGAACCGTTAGAGCCGATGATGGACGTCACGCTGCCTTTGCCTATCTTCATAGATACGTCAAAGAGCGCCTGGAAGTCCCTGTAATGGACATTCAGATCGTCGATCTCGAGAATATTGTTAACATCATTCATTTTCGTCTGCTCCAAGGTATACTTCCGCAACTTCTTTTGACGCCATGACCTCCGCCGGCAGCCCGCAGATAATGTCCCTGCCCTGCGCGAGGCACATAACGCGGTCTGTGCCCTCAAGCATTGTTTTCAGCACATGCTCTATCCATATGACGGAAATGCCGTCAGTCTTTAGTTTTACAACTATTTCAAGTATATCGGCGACTTCCGATTCCGTAAGGCCGCCAGCGACCTCGTCAAGCAGCATCATTTTCGGGTTTGAAGCCAGAGCGGCGCCTATCTCAAGGCGTTTCCTATCGAGCAGCCCAAGCTTCCCGGCAAGAGTCCCGGATTTATCGATCAACCCTATGAACCCGAGTATGTCATACGCTTTTAGTCCGGCGTCCTTTTGATTGAGCCCGTCTCCGAAAATCCCGCTCACCATTATATTCTCATAAGCTGTCAGTTGTTCGAACGGGCGCGGTATTTGAAATGTCCGCCCCAAACCCATGCGGCAGCGGTCGTACAGCGAGGTGTTTGTAATATCGTCGCCCATATATGTGATTTTCCCCGCCGTAGGTTTCAGCAGGCCCGTGAGTATATCCAGCATGACCGTTTTACCGGCCCCGTTTGGCCCGATCACCCCGAGGACTTCGGAATCGTTTAATTCAAAATTGACGCAACTCAGCACCTGGTTGCTGCCAAATGATATCGCAAGTTCCGAAACGGACAGAACTGGCATAAGTCCCTATACCTCCACAGCTTGACCTGAGCGGGACACAAACGGCGCCCCGTCCGCATCCCGCTCCGTAATTGCAATGACACAAATCAGTATTTGTCAACTAGCCACTATCCACTATCCACTAGCAACTAGCAACTAGCAACTAGCCACTACCCTATGTTCCGCTCGTTCATTATAACGATCGGTTTTGTTGACTCGGGGATATCTGTGAACTTACCATGGGCGACTATATTCTTCTCGAGCGGGTACCTCTCGCCAAGCACGTATTGTACTACGACGCACGGAACCTCGAACACATGATTGCTCTCGAAGTTGATCTTGCCGTAAATGGTATCGGCGTTCAGCGTCGGGATAGTGTTTTTCAGCACTTCCTTATCAAGCGTTTGCGCTACTTTCAGAAGCTCGTTTATGACCTCGATGCACGTGATGTCATAAGCGATGCTTGTCGGGTACGGCGTATCATGCTCAGCTTCCCATTTGTCGCAAAGCTCTTTAACAGACATGTTCAGAAGCGGCGAGCTGTACGGGAACTCCCTGTCCCAGTGGATTTCGGTGAAAAGCCCGTTTGCCAGTTCCGCGCTGCCGACCGCCAGGGCGTCGGATTCGAAGTGGAGAGCCTTACCCACCGTCAAAATCTTCGGCATATAGTCAAACTGGTAAAACTGTTGGAAAAACACCGCGTAGTCGGGGGTTATCGCGTTGGCGACTATGATATCACATTCCTCTTGCTTAAACTGGTTGATCATCGAGCTGTAATCCGGAGTGCTCATCGGGAAACGGCCCGGATCGACGACCGTGTACCCGCGCTCCGCGGCAAAATTAGCAACTGTCGGAGCCATGACAACGCCGTCGACGTTATTGTCGAATATAAAACCAATTCTTTTATTTGTATCGACTTTATCCCACGCGTCGAAATATGTCGACATCATATTAGGCACCGAGAACATGATCGCGTAAGACCAATCGTAGGGGCCGCCCTCAAGCCAGGATTCCATCGGGCTGTTTTCCAAAATGGTCGGCACCCCGTTTTTCTCGCCGGTGTTAGCCACCGGGATTGTCGTGTCCGGCGTCCACGCGCCGCAGAGTATATCTACGCCCCTCTGCGTGATCAGGTTTTGCGCTGCTTCAGCCGCTTTCGTGGGGTTACTCTCGCTGTCGGCTAAAATGAACTCCACCGGGATTTTTTTGTCATACTCCTTGATATAGAGGCCGCCGTCCGCGTTGATTTTTGGAAGCGCCATATCAAGCACCCATTCGATCGACATGCTGAACGCCGCGAGCGGGCCGCTCATCGGGGTCACATATCCGATTTTTATTGTATCGGGGGCGTCGCTCTTTTTGCCGCCGCACCCAGCGCAAAGCGCGAAAATCATAATCGCCGCAAGGCAGAGCGCAACCAGTTTGATGAGTCTTGTTTTTTTCATTTTTTCATAATCCTCCTGTTATATCTTAATACGTTTTTTCTAACTCGCATTCATTATTTTATATACTATAAGAGCCCGATTGTCAATTCAAAAATGATTACATAATTATCCGGTTTTTGATAAAAAAACTCCCTCCGGCGTCCGGGGGGAGTTTCTTTTGAGGTTCGTTAGCCGGGTATGCCAAACAATAGCATAGAGAACAATCCGGCGGCAATAATGGACAGTATCATACGCTCGAGCCAGACGATCATCATATGGCTGAACTTTACAGGGAGGTTTGTGCCGAGGATGCTCGGTATGAAACTTCCGAGGAAAATGATTGCCGATACAGGGACGACGGCCATCATGTAACGCACATGTACCGACCATTCGCCCGCGCTCACGAGCAGCGACGGTATCGTCACTTCGAGCAGCGCTATCGCGGCGCCGGTGGACGCAGTCGCTATCTCATTGGCCGGTATCTGCACAAGCCACATGAACGGCCTGAATATATACCCTATCCATTGGAATATCGGGGTGTAGAAATACAGCAGCATACCAACGGACGTAGAGAACCCCGCGCCCATGATTATGCTTGCGAGAATGGCGACGGTCGCTTTTTGGATATGCCCAATAGCCTTGCCCGGGTTCTGTGAAGCCTCGGCTTTGTCCAAACCCTCGCGCAGCGCGGCTTTAAGCAGGTTCTGCTTGTATGGTTTTTCCGGGTTCGGTGTGACGCCCGGCTTAAATTCGTCCTTTATTTTCGAAAGCGGGAACACACGGACCCCTACGATCGATATGACGAACGTGATGAGGAAGCAAGACCAGAAATACGCGTTCCAGTGGTCTTCCATTATACGCGAGTTCCTTGCGAGCATCATCAAAAACGCGATGGACGCTGTCGAGAATGAAGTAGAAATAACTATAGCCTCGCGTTCCGTCATCATGCCGCCGGCGTACTCCTCGTCGCAGGCTATATGGCCGATCGAGAAGTTACCGAGGTTGGCTGTGACCAGCAGGATCGCGGCGCGTCCCGGCAGTTTGAATAGCGGGCGCATGATCGGGCGGACCAAAACGCCGATATACTCCATAAGTCCGTAGTCAAGCAAAAACGGCAGGAAACACGTCGCCAAAGGGATGCTTATGCTGATCGTTATAAGCACTCCGTTCAAAACGAACGCGGCTATGCTCTGGCCGTTCAGCGCGTCGCGCGTCTCATGCATTGCGGCGGGTCCGATGCCGAACACCATGAACACGAGAAATACGACGCCAATGATCCTCATTGTCGAAAAGACCGTGTTCAAAGAATTCGAAAAGAATTTTTTCCTGCGTATGACAAGATCGATCAGGCCATATACCGCGATTGCCAGCACCACATACGGCATGATTTTGAAGCTGCCGTTCCATAGGAGCGCCCTCACGATGTTCGTGAGATGGTTCAAAAGTATCGTCGAGGATGCATTGACTGAGTATCCAAATATCGTGTACGCCGGGAACGGAATGTCTATAAAGAAAGCGAATATTCCGACAAGCGACAGGATTATCAGCTTCAGGTACGCCGTCGTCGAGTGCTTTCTTATTTCTGTATCCATTATTATCCTCTCCTCATAGTATGTTGTCGAAAGCCTCTTTTATGGCTGTAAACAGCTTGACTTTCAACAGTTAGTATGCCTGATTGAGCAGAATTATGTAATTATCAATTCGATGAAATATTTTAGTAATGATTAATAGTTATAGTAATAGTTTTTGATTATTATAGTAACTATATTGATGTATATCTACCGTCATGCTACATAATACCTGACATTTCCCCGTAGCATACAAGTATTTCTTACCCAATAACAGCAGAGCCGTCCGGTAGTGCTAGTAATAATGATAATTCTACCAAATTGAATTTTGTTCATAACATTTAATATTTTATCGAAATATTGGCTTTTTCATATTGACAACGTACAATAATAAACATATACTTCTACCAGTGTTTTTTTAAAGGAGGTAATCAAATGGCAGACAAAGCATACCCCGGCACCAAACCGCACGGTGCAGGCGCTGATAAAACCGTTGTTAAGGCAATCAACCTGAGCGGCGGCATCTTCGGAGCTTGCCCCGCCCACGTAGACGTCAAAGACGGGAGAGTCGTCCGTATCAGGCCGCTTCACTATGATTCGAAGTATGACTACGAGAGCTTTAACCCGTGGGAGATGGAGCGCAACGGAATTAAATTTAAACCGTTGAGCAAATCAGTACCGCCCCCGTGGGGCTTGGCGTACAAGAAAAGGGCATACTCCCCGAACCGCGTACCGTTCCCGATGAAGCGCGTTGACTGGGACCCCAAAGGCGAGCGTAATCCACAAAACCGCGGGTCGAGCAAGTTCGTGCGCATCTCCTGGGACGAAGCGACAAACATCATCGCGTCCGAGATCAAGCGCATCGAAAAAACTTACGGGTCCACATTACCCATACTTGTGCAGGGCGACGGCCACTCTGAGAGTAAGCTGATCCACGCTCCGCACGGATGCAGCACGCTGCTCCTCAACAACATGAGCGGCTTTACCCAGCAGGTCAGGAACCCTGATAGCTGGGAAGGCTGGTACTGGGGCGCGAAACACGTCTGGGGCAAGGGCTTCATAGGCAACATGGCTCCGGCGGAAAACCTCGTCAACGACATGACGGAGAACACCGAACTGCTCGTAGTCCAGGGCGGCGACCTCGAAACGACGCCATGGGGCTTCCGCGGACAGTTCGCCAGCCGCGTTATGTTCTTCTGGCAGAAGGCAGGCATGGAGCAAGTTTACATTTGCCCCGACCTCAACTACTCGGCGGCTATCCATGCCAACAAGTGGATCCCTGTCCTTCCGAATACCGACGCGGCGCTTCAACTTGCGATCATCTACATGTGGGTCAAAGAAGGCACATACGACAAAGAATATGTCAAGACTCACGTTGTTGGTATGGACAAGATGGAAGCCTACGTACTCGGCAAGGTAGACGGCGTCGTGAAGACCCCGAAATGGGCGTCTGAAAAGTGCGGCATCCCGTCCTACACGATCAAGGCTCTGGCAAGGCGCTGGGGAACAAGGACCACCACGGTCGGCCACTACTTCGGCGGCGGCTATATCCGCGGGCCATACTCCACAGAGCCCGCGCGTCTCGAAGTCGTCCTGCTTGGTATGCAGGGACTCGGAAAGCCCGGAACGCACCACGCGCAGATCGCGTACATGGGCATGCCGAAAAACATCACCTGGGATCAGCTCAACTACGATATCGCGAACGCCGATACGTCGAAGGGCTTCCAGGAGTATTCCGGCACATTCGAGACGATCAAAGACAAGGATCCCGAGCTCCATGAAAGGATTTTCGGGCCACACCGCGGCACACCGCAGGCGTGGGGCAAGCAGCTCATCCCGAAGACCCTTATCGAAGAGGCCATCAAGGTCGGCACGGACAAGACCCTGGAATTCTGGGGTACGGGCGGCCATGAGGAAGAGCCCATCGACCAATGCGTAAAATACAATTATCCCTGTAAAAAAGGCGACCTGCGCTTTAAGCTGGGTTCCACAATAGGGAACAAGATCAATCTTAAGAATGATGATACGGACATCCCGTTGACTTATGAAAAGATCGATTATGACGGAGCGCCCATCCGTATGGTATGGACCGACACCCCCTGCCGTCAGACGTGCTGGGGCGACGGTTTTGACATCGGTATGACGATCCGCGACCCGCAGATCGAGTTTGTTCTGGCTCAGCACCCGTGGCTGGAAAACGACTGCATCTACGCAGACATCGTTCTGCCGACAAACACCTACCTCGAGGTAGACGACATTATGCCATGCGTCCGCGACGGCGAACACTTCCAGACCATGCTGAACATGAAACAAGCCATCGAGCCGATCGGCGAGTCCAAGAGCGACTTCGAAGCCGTCGTCGAGATAGCCAAGAAACTCGGCAAGGAAAAAGAAGTCACCATCGGCAGGACCGTCAGGCAATATGTCGAGGGCGTCTATAAGGGGATGAACTTTGATAAGATCGTTTCCTGGGAAGAGTTTGACGAGAAAGACTACATGGTCATCCCGGTCTCCAAAAACTGGAAAAAACTCCCCGCCGGCCTTTACGAGTTCTATAAGGATCCCGTGAAGCACCCGCTGCCGACGCCGACAGGTAAGTTAGAGTTCTGCTCGACGAACCTCTCGAAATACTTCCCCAATGACGAGGAGCGCCCGCCGTACCCGCAATGGATCGAGAAAGGCATCACCCATGACGAGCGCCTCTCGAGCTCCAGGGCGAGGACTTACCCGCTGCTCATCATCACGAACCATCCCAGATGGAGAGTCCATGCGCAGGCCGACGATATTCCTTGGACAAAAGAAGCCGACACAGGCAAGGTCAGGGGCTTTGACGGATATCTCTACGAGCCGTGCTGGATAAACCCGAAAGACGCCGCTGTCAGAGGCATCAAGAACGGCGACATAGTTCGCGTGTTCAATGAGCGCGGAAGCGTACTCTGCGGAGCGTTAGTGTTCGAGCGCATCATGCCCGGCGCCCTCTCAGTTGACCACGGCGCGCGTACCGATATCATCATCCCCGGCAAGCTGGATCGCGGCGGCGCCATCAACACGATCACCCCGAAAGGCCTCACATCAAGGCACGCCGGCGGGCAGGCGACTACTTCATTCTTAGTAGAAGTCGAGCGCGTCAGTATGGCACAATATGATGAGTGGAGAACAAACTATCCCGAGGCTTGGAACCGCGAATATGACAGAGCTTCCGGATTGAAGGCGATCGCGTGGGTCGAAAGGGGGAGCAAATAATGGGAAAGAAAGTATTTTTAGTCGACTGCACAAGCTGCAACGGCTGCTATAGCTGCCAGATCGGATGTAAGGACGAGCACGTCGCGAACGACTGGACGCCGATAGCCAAACCGCAGCCTGAAATCGGGCAATTCTGGTTCAAGCTGCATCAAAAGGTCCGCGGCACAGTGCCTAAGGTCAAAGTCGCGTACCGCCCGCAAATGTGCATGCATTGCGACAAGCCCCCATGTATGGACGCTTGCCGTTATGGCGCGAAGTACAAGAGGACCGACGGCCTTGTCATCATCGACCCGACAAAGTGCAAGGGCTGCCGCAACTGCGTAGAGTCCTGCCCGTATGGCTCCATCTACTTCAACGAGGATCTCAAGCTCGCTCAGAAGTGCACAGGTTGCGCACATCTGCTCGACGACGGCTGGAAAGAGACAAGATGCTCCGATAACTGCCCGACCACATGCGTCAGGATAGTTGACGAGACGTCAGCCGAAGCAAAGGAATTCATCAAAGATTCCGAGATCCTTAAGCCCGAGCTTGGCACAAAACCAAGGGTATACTACAAAGGGCTGCCCAAGAAGTTCATCGCCGGCACGATCTACGACCCGAAAAAAGACGAAGTCTACATCGGCGGCGACATCAAGCTCACAGGCGGTGGCAAGACCTATACCGCGAAATCCGACCACTTTGGAGATTTCTGGTTTGAAGACCTCCCGGACGGGAAATACAAACTCGAGCTCAAAGCCGGCGGTAAAACCAAGGTTCTGGACAATCTTGACACAACCGAAGCCGACATCAATGTCGGAGACATCCCGCTGTAACTAAGTAGCGGATCAATTATCATCCATAAAAGACTCCCGCTGTTTTCCAGTGGGAGTCTTTTGGGAAAAGGAGTAATATCTTGGCTAATATTATGGTTAATGAAGCGTGCAATCTGCGCTGCCCTTATTGCTTTGCTGAAGAATTTGTTAACAAAAACCCAAAAGAAATGACGCTTGAAGATTTCCGGGTCGCGCTGGATTTTGCCCTTAGCGGCAAAGACGAACGCCAGGTGGGCATTATCGGCGGCGAGCCGTTGCTGTACAAGCATATTGATGAAGCAATGCGCATAGCGCTTGACGATCCGCGGACGGAGTATGTTATGATATACACAAACGCTGTGGAACTGGATCGATTGGCGCCCGATATACTTGATAACCCAAAGTTCCGTATGCTTGTCAACTGCAACTCTCCTGAGGATACAGGCGCGGCGGCATACGAGAAGATGTGTCTGAACCTCGAGCGTTTCGTAAACGAACATAACGGCACGCGGAGATTCCGGCTAAGCGTGAATTTACATAAACCCGATTTTGATTATTCATATGTCATACCGATCGTCGAGGATTTCGATTTCGACGTTATCCGTTTGTCGGTGTCCATCCCGCAAAAAGGCGATCTAAAAGGAAAAACCCCCCTCGAATACTTCAGCGAGATGAAGCTCGTGGCGATGAGGTTCGTATGCGATATGATCCGCCGCAGCGTTATCACGGGGTTTGACTGTAACTTTCTGCCGGCTTGCGTTTTGACCGAGGACGAGGTCGAGAGCTTGTTGCCCGCAAAAGACGTGTTCTACGGCGCTTTAAAAAAGATGTATTCAGAAATGTTCTGGCAGCGCGCCATTGTCTGCGAGATACATAACTGCTCCCCTGTTATTGACATCCTGCCCGACCTTCAGGCGATACGTTGTTTCGGTTTATCGGAATACACAAAACAGGATATCCGCGATTTCCGCGACATTACGCATCTTGCCGAATATTACATAGCAACGGTAGACCGCCCGGCGTGCGGGATCGCTTCATCCCCTGAATGTGGCGACTGCTACAGTTGCGACAGCGGCGACTGCAGCGGCGGCTGCCTGCTGTTCAAGGCGGATAAGCTGTTCGGATAAGAATAGGTAATGGTTTTCGCGCTTTATAAGCGTAATGTACAGTATACTCGCAGTTACAGGTCAGGGGGTGTTCGGAACACCCCCTGACCTGTAACTACTCGCTCCACGCGCTGTGGACGATTACGACCAACCGCAGCTCGCCATCGTAATCCTCAAACCCCAAACGAAGGCTGCTCCAGCTCAAATCGTCGGCGGAATCTTTTTCGCCGACGCTAATATGGAAATCAACGAACTGCACGTTCTGGAATACGTCCATAATATTTTCGAGGGCATTACCGCTCCGGACTATGCGATTGACGCCGATAACGGAAGCCGCTGAATAATCCTTGTCATAGACATATTCAGCAAAATAGTCCGATGGCGCCATTTCGATGGGCTCGCCGCTGCTGCTCCTTACGCCCCAGACATACAGGCTTGTATCGTTGCCGAACGACGCTATCTGTTCGGGGCGGAAGTGCCTGTTTGTCGACAGCGTAACAGTAGCGCACGGCGAGAATACGACGCCGTATTCAGGGTGCGCCTCGCTAGATAAGGCGGCATAATCGCCGTCTTTTATATATTTGAGGACGCTGTAAGCCAACGCCGTCAAATCCGCGTTCTCTATATCCTCGGATGGGGGCGCTTCGTCCCGGGCGCCGCCAAAGATAGAGAATCCGGTAAACAGGAAAAGCGCGCTTGAGATCATAATCCCGGCGACAACGCCGCACAATATCAAGATCGCTCCCGGTAAATGCTTTTTCATTGGAATCACCAACTTTAGAAAGAGGATATAGGAGCAAATCAGCAATTGCAACAACAAACCGTTTAAATTAATTAACAAAATGAAAACATAATGAGAAACTCTTGACAACCGTTGTATACGGTGTTAAATTATCGTTAGCACTCTCGCGCGGCGAGTGCTAACTCAAACCGAACGCTGATGATACTACAGGAAGTGCCTTATGAACCTGAGCGAACGGAAAAAAGAGATCTTGCGGGCCGTTGTCGAGCAGTATGTCGAGACAGCGGAGCCTGTCGGCTCGAAAACCGTCGCGGCGGAGCTTGGGTCGTCGGTCTCGTCGGCTACCATACGTAACGAGATGGCTGAACTTGAGTCGATGGGGCTTCTCGAGCAACCGCACACGTCCGCCGGCAGAGTGCCGTCGTCCACCGGATACCGGGTCTATGTCAACGAAATCATGAAGAGGCACAAACTCTCCGGCGACGATACTCAGGAGATCAACACGGCATTAAAAGGGCGCACAGTCGGACAGGAACGCATCCTTGACGAGACCGGCAGCCTGGTGTCAAGGCTGACCACATACCCGGCGTATGCTATGGCTTCGGTGACAGGCATAGTGTCTATAGCGAGATTTGACTTTATATATGTCGACTCCTATACCTTTATAATAGTCACCTTGCTGAATAATGACACGGTAAAAAACAAGCTTGTCCATCTTACGACACCCGTCGACCAAGCGATCCTTACAAAAATAACAGCGGTATTCAACGCCAGCTTCACCGGGATACCCGAAGAGCGGATAACGCCGGCGCTTATAACATCAACGGAACGGGCATTGGGCGACACGGCGGGGCTCGTAGCCATTATCGCGGGATTTACCATAGAGCTTCTTTATGAAGCAAAAGCCGGAAGCGCGCGCGTCGCCGGGGCCATGAGCCTGCTGAACCACCCGGAATACCGGAATATCGAAAAAGCCCAGCGCCTTATCAGTTATCTTTCCGACGACAAGGAACTAGCCCGGCTGCCGTCCCCGGATTTGTCCGGCGAGATAAAAATCACCATAGGGTCGGAGAACCTGGCCGAAGAGCTGCGCGATTCAAGCGTTATGGCTGTACGGTACGACGCGGGAGGCGATATGCAAGGGCTCATAGGCGTCGTTGGCCCCACAAGGATGGATTACTCAAAGGTGGCGGCGCGGCTTCAGTACATAGCGCAAGGGCTGAGCCTGCTCCTTTCAATAGGGGATATACCGAATACGGTAAAAGGCGGCATAGGCGACGAATGATCGATAACAAGCTCAAAAGGAGGTTAGCGGGGGAATAATGAAAGAACCAAAGGTCGCTGCGGACAGCGAGACAAAATCGAAACAAAAAAAGGCCGAAACGGAACCGGCAGCCGAGAATAATAAAAAAACATCGCCTGGCGGAGGCGGCGGCGCAACCGGCAAAACAGCCGCGTCAGCGGAAGACAGCAAAGGCAAAGATGAAAAAAAAGCACCGGCCGGAGCTTCTGAAGAAAATGACGCACAGGAAGAAAAATCCGCCGATCCCAAAGCGGAACTCCCGGAGGAGCCGCAGGTCGACGAACTCGCCGCGGAGCGCGATAAATACCTGCGCCTTGCCGCCGAATATGACAACTATCGCAAACGCAGCGTAAAAGAGCGCGAGAAAACTTATAGCGACGCCCGCATAGACGCTATCACCCGGCTGCTGCCGGTTTATGATAATCTGGAAAGAGCGCTGAAAATGGAGTGCGCGGACGAAGCCTTTTACAAAGGCGTCGAAATGACGATGACCCAACTGACGGAGATACTGGAAAGTATGGGCGTAGAAAAGATACCAACTGTCGGGGAACCGTTCGACCCGAATCTGCATAACGCTGTTTTGGCCATCGAAGACCCGGAGCTGGGGGAAAAAATAGTCGCCGAAGAATACCAGAAAGGCTTTACTCTGGGCGACAGGGTAATACGCCACTCAACGGTAGTGGTGGCGAATTAGTGGCTAGTGGCTAGTGGCTGCCGCCGGAAATAAGCATTTCTGCATTATAAACAATGCATTGTGAATTGACTGAATTGGAGGAATAGAAATCATGGGAAAAATCATTGGAATAGACTTGGGTACGACAAATTCTTGCGTAGCCGTTATAGAAGGCGGTGAGCCGGTCATCATCGCCAACGCCGAAGGCAACCGCACAACGCCGTCCGTCGTCGCGTTTTCTGCCGAGGGCGAGAGGATGGTCGGTCATGTCGCGAAACGCCAGGCGATCACAAACCCTGACCGCACAGTTTCTTCGATAAAGCGCGAGATGGGCAGCGCATATAAAGTCACCATCGATAAAAAGCAGTACACACCGCAGGAGATATCCGCGATGGTGCTGCA
>Ga0082212_10009879_pt1 | contig 12264 bp, 6 predicted proteins | sample TergutNt197P3_FD_71548 | JGI IMG/M metagenome (GOLD analysis project Ga0082212, IMG submission 71548) | Neocapritermes taracua P3 segment gut microbial communities from Petit-Saut dam, French Guiana - Nt197 P3 | ecosystem: Host-associated > Arthropoda: Insects > Digestive system > Gut ... | reverse complement strand
GGGGTAAATTAAACATTGCCGGGACTCCTATGTTAGAGGTGAAACTGAAAAAAACGAACGTTTACAGTTTAACACTCTTTGAACAAGGAGAACCCGGTTTCATACAAACTTGTTAACGGTCTGGAAAAAATAAACGCTACTGCGGCGCAAAACGCTACCAAAACGCTACGATTTTTTCCGTTGATGAATAGTTCATCATTGCCCTCCATAGAGTTGAATGTCGGTTTTTCCTATGGTATAATGCGCTCGTTACGAGCGAGGGATATGACGCATTCGGTTGACATTCAGAACTATTTAGATTTTCCGACAAATGCCGCACCACTACACGGATTATTTTACGATTAACCAGAATTACAGTCCGATCATGCGACGGGAAAATCTGCAAACGTCGCCCGATATGTGGCTTGATTTCTATCCACATCATTCTTTTACCGATTTTTTACGGTCGTTGCTGAAACAAATGAGTGAGGGTCAAAAGTCTGTCTGGCTGACTGGCGCATTTGGAACCGGCAAAACCTACGCCGCTCTCGTTACACAAAAATTGTTAAATGCGGATGACCAACAAGTAGGAGAATATCTTACAAAGCGTAAGGAAGAACTCACAGATACTGTTAAAGCATCATTAAAGGAAATCCGAAAGAATGGCGTGTTATGCGTCTTCGACACCGGAAGCGACTCTGTCGGGGCAAAAGAGCAATTTCTTGTCCGCATCGAAACCGCAATTACAAAAGAACTCGAAAATAATAAGAAGTTTACAATACCTCCTCGTGGCAATCTTGAATCCATCATTGAACGAGTAAAGGATGAAGGCAACAACTTTTTCAAAACGCGTGATGAGATTCAAGACAAACTGGCGCACCTCACTTCTGCTTACAAAACATTTTCGGACTTGGAAAAAGGATTGAAAATCGAAAAACTGCGGGACAATTTGTTAAGCGACACGCTCACCGTTTTTCGGAAACGCTCCATTTATCTCGACTTGTCTTCTCAATCCCTTTTACATTGGATTGAAAACGTGTTAACCACGAATGGATTGAAAAAATTGGTGTTTATATGGGATGAATTTTCGTCTTACGTTGACCGTAACCGCCGTGAATTAAAAACGCTTGAAGAGTTAGCGGAGGCGGCTCAGGATGGAAAATTTTATTTCGTGCCGATAACGCATACTAACATCTCGGCATATCACGCCATCGGTTCGGAAAGTGCAAAGAAGGCAAATGACCGGTTTGAATTCAGACATTTAGATATGCCCAACGATACAGCCTTTCGACTTGCGGCTGATGCGTTTAAGGTTGTACCAGAAAAGGAAACAGAATGGGAACACGAACGTTCGCAACTTTGGCATGGTATCCAAGACGTTGTTGATATACACTTTACACAACAAGGAGAAGGCGACCGCGTTACTACGGAGTCCTTCAAGAAGATTTTGCCGATTCATCCATTTGCAGCGTTTGTCTTGAAACATCTTTCGACGTTTGTCGGTTCGAATCAGAGAAGTTTGTTTGACTATCTCAAAGGGAACGCCGATGGAGCAGAGTTTCAAGAGTTTATCACTTCAGGCGGTCCCGCTGTGAGCGGCAAACAGTATTTAACCGTTGACCATCTTTGGAAGTATTTCATTGAGCGGGACGATTTGGGACTTACCAACGAAGTCAGTGAAGCGAGGAGAGAGTTCTGCCGGTATCTCGACTTGACGAAGGAAGAAAAACGTGTTTTCCGTGCGGTACTGTTGTTCACTTTACTTGCACGATTGTCCAAAGAAGGCAACGAATTATTAAAGCCAACGGTAAAAAATGTCGTTGAAAGTTTTAAGGGAGATGGTGAGTTAATCGGTGTGGAACAAGTCCTTATCAATCTTGAACGACAACATTGTTTCACCCTTGTTGATGGTCGCATTGAAATGTACCATTCCAATGTCAATACAAAGGAGTTGGAGAAAGAAAAGGAAGAGATTCGGACGAAGTTTAATTCGCTTGTTCTCGGCGATGTAACAAAAAATACATTGGACAGCAAAATCAAACACTTCAACACCAATGGACGTTTTGTTGTCCGAGTCGGTAGTGTTGATTCGTTTACAGGAACAATTCAACATCGGGAAAATTTCTCCCCGGACGACGGAGGTCAAATTCTTGTGCAGTTTATTTTGGCGAAAAATCAAAATGAACAACTGCGTATTCCAGAAAAAATAGAATCGCTTGCCAAACAATACGCAAAACATCGAATTGTTTTTCTGACGATGCCGATAACATTTTGTGATAATGATTCTGATTTGTGGGAAAAATACATAACACAAGCGGCACAAATTCAACTTTCAACCGACGCAACCGCAAAGACAATTCACAGAGATGCGTTAAAGCGGTATAACGATGACTGGACACGACGGATTACGGAAAACTCGCAAACACTTCACGGACACAAAATATCATCGACATCCGCAGAAATTAGTCAAGAAGATTTGACGTGGAACACTCTGAAAAATTTCTTGCTAAACTTCGTCGAACAGACCTTACCATGTTGCGTAGATAAATACAGTGGATATTCACACAATGCTCTCGGTAATCCGACTGGGTTGCGGCAATGGGCAAAGGCAGGAATTTTGTTTACCGGCACCGGAGCATCAAATCAGGGAATCGACGCATTTAAAAAGAACGGAATATCCAACGAACTTGCTTGGTTTGAAGAGTATCCGCAACATCCGCTTGCGATAATGCGGAATTTATGCAAAGAGAAAAAGAAAAACACTGTCGGGAAAAATTCGCTGTGTTCGATTCGAAAAATTTATATTGAGTTGCAGCGTCCACCGTATGGACTGCAATGTAATCCTTATTCTGCTTTTGTTCTTGGCTTCATTCTGAAAGAGTGGCTAAACGACAATCTGCAATGGACGAATGGACAAATCACATGTCCGCTCGATGTCGAAACATTTGCCGAAATCATCGAAGCAGTTGTCAAGGATAACGGTGGAAACAATATTAATGCAGAAAAACTTATTTGCCGAATATCGAAGGAAGAAAAAGCATTTATCGAAAAGGCTGGCGAGTTGTTTGGCATCAACATTGAGGCAAGCGGAACAGTTGCAAGCACGTTAAATGTCGTGCAAAGCAGAATTGCCGCCGTTTCTAATAAAGTTCCGCTATGGGCATTAAAAACGGTAATACAATCATCGACGCTTAAAAACGTGATTGATAATCTCTGTAAAGCACTTGCGCAAAGTTCTATAAAAAAGAGAGCGGAAAATGAACCGAACTACATTCAGGAAATCGGAAAGTCGTTGTTGGAAGACAACGAATTGGTAGGTGAATTCGGTAAGTTAATCAATACGGATAAGTTTGAAGAATCGTTTCATGAGTGGGTTGATGCGGAAGAACCGAATTTGAAATTGCTTGCCGAACAAGTCGGCGATTTAACGGGTAGATATTATCAGGCACTAAAAAACAAATGTGCCGAAACAGCAGGATGGTTATGGAATCAAGGCGATTACAGAAAAATACTCGACGAAGTTAAACAGGAATATGCGGCGGTCTGCCCGATAAAATCGTTGTTAAATGCCGAACATTTTCTTCCTTACAATGACGCTGTTTCACAACTTCGCAAAAGCATTTTTGAAAAAAACAAAGTTCCGGTTTCGATTATCATACAAAAGTATCCATCACTCGAAACGTTTTTTGAAGCAGTCAAAACATCAAACGCTTTTGTGTTGTCTGATTCATTAAAGCAATACGAAACACTTATCAAGCAACTTTTTATCGACATAGGTGCGAAGCAATCTCAAATCAACATTCTCGCGGAGCAATTTGCGGATATTCCGTATGCAAAAGAAACGCTTGGAGAAATTTACGAAAAATTACCGGACGGGCTGAGCATTGAACTACTGAAAGAAAATTTGAATGACCATTTAGCGAATTCGTTGGTAACAAAAATTCGCAATGTTTGGAAAGAGAAAATGCAAAGCAATTCGCCAGACGATTGGGTAGCCATGCACAAGATACCGGCAAGATATTTATCGGTGTCAGTTGACGAAATTCGGCGAGTGCTTATATCGCCCACTGACTTTACAACATCAAAATTGCAAACGGTTTTAGACGAGTTGAAAGGGTTGAAAGTGTGCCTTCCCTCTGATATTGACGTTTGTCGAAAACAGTTTGTAGCCGAAGTTGTTCCCAATAGATATGCTAAACTTGAATTTGACGCAAATGAGTTGTGTGGCGAAATTTACAATCTGCCTCCTGAAAAGTTAAATAGCGCTGTCGTGGAATTTATCCGCAAACGTTATCAAAAAAAGTTTCATAAACAAGTCGCAGAAAAGATTAAATCCTTTTCTGAAAAAGAATTGCGTGAACTCCTAACGAAGTTCGCAGAAAATCCCGACGTTGGATTAGTAATTTTGGAGGAGGGTAAATGAGAATAGACGAATTTACAAAAGCGGAACAAACGAACACTTGCGTTATTGCGGTTCCCAATTACGACGTTGCGCAGCAAATTTTAACTTTTTATGCGAAACAGGGATACGAACAGTTGTTCCTGGCTGACTTGTTTGGGAATTCCGATACATTCTTGCACATGCCCGATGCGTTGTTTCAGAAATTAACAGGTTTTATTGATAATCAGTTCGAACAATCCGGCAAAAATGGGTTTGTCATTACTGGAACCTTTGCGTATCTGTTGTTGCTCTCAGACCAACAACGGAAATTGGCATTTGCTGAATTGAAAAGTATTATTGACCATTGCCAGGAAAAGTATCAGTTGTCATTTTTACTTTCGACACTGTGGCAAAATGAATTATGCCAATGTTTCGACCATCCGAGATATATGTCGGCAGGTGAGGTTATTTTTTTCGAAGGAGAATTGAAAACTAAAAATGTTGAAATTTTTCTTATTGGAAAAGAGTGGGACGAAGACCAGCCTCCTGTTTGTAAAAATTTCAAAGAATTCATAGAACGTATCGGCAAATTTCCAAACGACACCGACGAAACCATTAAAATTGCTCTTCTGGGTGACAAGACAATTGCAGGCTTGAATCAAAATATTCGACAGATTCACACGCTCGCCGAATATATGCGGGTGTTTCACGGAATCGATGAAACACTGCCAGAAAGCACGTTGAGTTGGATTTTGCAAAACCAGTCATATACAGTTAATGCTGATACAAAAAACGTTCTGAAACGTTTCATGTCGATTCACGATAATGATGAAAAGCGGACGTTTTTGCTTTACCTGCGTAAAGGCATTTCGCAAAATTCATATTTGTATAATGTATTATGCAGTAATGATTTAACCAGTGAAAATTTTCTACAAATTTACGCCGTTGAAAATGCAGTAGCGAATTTATCAAACAAGGCATTCGCAGAAGAAAGAAAGCATGCGTTAAGCGGCTTGCAAAACAGAGATTCTCTCATTGCACAGTTTATCGAAAGAGTAAAAGATAAATCGCTGGATGAAATTCTTCTGTGGTTCAGCGATTCCAAAACGGAACACACCGAATTGTTAAGACGCGGTGCAAAATACCCTGCTGTCGAAGCATATCTCTCAAATTACGATTACGGCAATGAAACGTTAACAAATTATTTCAGGCAATATCGTGTATTGAAATTGAGTAATACAATTACCGAGACATTTTGCCGTTTAGCATGTGATGTGTCAGACAACGTGGAAACTCGCAATTCTTTACTTACTCCATTTAATAAATGCGAAAAAACGACTTTACTTGTTGTTGATGCAATGGGAGCGGAATACTTGCCGCTTATTGTTTCACAAGCACCGCAGCACGGGTTGAAAATTGAATCGCACCATGTGGCAAAAGTTAGTTTGCCAACTTCGACGCAGTTTAACAAGATTGATTTTCAACCGCAATTACCTGGAATTAAAGCTTTAGATTCCATCGTACACTATGGTGCAAGAAAGAATGAGCAAACGAAATACTGTGAAAATATAGCCGAAGTATTGGACGTTGTGTTTCCGCAGATATTTGGGCGTATTGCCGAAAACATTGATAAACACGATCGCATCATTTTAACGGCAGACCACGGAGCGTCTCGGCTTGCGGTGATTGCAAATGAAAACGGTTTAACGCAAACATTAGAAAACCCAACAAGTACCCCGCCGGACGATTGGCGATACACTCGAACTGAAAACGGGAGTAACGTAACAAAATACCAAAACAACTTATTTTATGAAACGATTGAGGGAGATTATTTATGTGTGCGGGGATACAACCGTTTGCCGAAACAAGGTGGAAGGCAATACGAATTGCACGGCGGATACACTCCCGAGGAGGTTTTCGTTCCATTTGTTGTGTTTAGCAGGTTTGCCATTTCCAAACCGGTAACACAGATACCAATGAATAAATCACAGATTAGAGAAAAGGACGACTTTGATATTTAACAATGTACAACATAGAAAAATTACGGGATGTTTTTCCCGATACAACCGTCTATAAAGACCAAAACGTGATGGCGACATTCCGTTCTGCTGCCGTACCGTCTTTTTTGCGGGATTGGATACTCAAACGCAAAGCGGATGCTGATGGTAAAATTCACGACACCGAAGAATTAGGTAAATACATTGCCGATATTATTCCCCGCCGCGAACAAAAACTTGCGTTGCAGGATTCTGCGCGTCAAGGTGAAACGAAAAAATTCCTAACGCGTATCAGTATCGCTTTTAACGTTAACAAAGGTCATATTTCGTTTGAAATGCCAGAACTTGGTTTTACGCACGCTGAAACGCTTATCGAAAATTACGTTTGGGAACGTATTAAAGACGAAGTAATTGCAACGGCAGGCGGTTGGGGGCTTGTCAAACTCGGATATTGTTCACCGGAAGATTCCTTCGATAAAAAGGGACGTATTACCCTTTTGGAATTCAAAAATTTCTGTCCTTATGAAGTAAATCTTGATGCTTACCGAGAAGCACGTAAGAATTTTACCATTACCGAATGGACGGATATTTTGTTAGGTGCGATTGATTACAACCCCGACGGATATTCCGATTGGACGGAAAAACACACGCTCTTAACTCGTCTCTTGCCGTTCATTGAGCCACGTGTAAATCTTGTCGAACTCGCCCCGAAGGGCACAGGCAAATCCTATCTGTTCGGTAGCGTAGGTAAATATGGCTGGTTGGCAAGCGGCGGAACACTTTCACGTGCAAAGATGTTTTACGATATGTCCGCTAAACAAGCAGGTCTGGTTGCCTCAAGCGATTTCGTCGCAATGGACGAAATCCAAAGTATTAATTTCGGTGGCGATCCACAGGAAATGCAGGGCGCATTGAAAACATATATGGAAAGCGGCGAGGCAACCGTTGCAAAATCAAGAATTATCGGCAAGGCAGGAATTATTTTACTCGGCAACATTCCACGGGACGAAATGGATATATCGCAAAATATGTTCAGAACATTGCCGCAAATTTTTCAAGAGTCTGCTCTGCTTGATAGATTTCATGGATTTATCGAAGGAAAAAATATCCCTCGTATGAAGGAGGAACTGAAAATAAAAAATTGGGCGTTAAACAGTGAGTATTTTACGGAAATCATGCACCTGTTGCGGGAACAATCCGAATGTATGTGTTACCGTGGTGTTGTCGAGGAACTTGTAGAGTATCCACAAAGCATTGATACCCGCGATAAAGAGGCGGTTTTGCGATTATGTACCGCATACCTGAAATTATTTTTTCCGCATTGGACGCGAGCTGAATTCATTAACAGTGGCGAGTTTAAACAGTATTGTTTACGACCTGCTTTCCAGATGCGGCGTATTATCCGGTATCAACTTTCAATTCTAGATGCGAAAGAATATGCAGGAAAACCCTTTGCCGAAATTACATTAAAACAACGTGAAGAATAAAGTGTTAAAATGTCGTTTTTGTGATGCTCTCATTGATAGGGATACGAAAGCATTAAATAAGAAACTTATTAACCGTAATCAACCAGATGAGGCAATGGTTTGCTTGCAGTGTATGGCGGATTCCTTGGAATGTTTGGTGGAGGATTTGCGGGAAAAAATTGAAGAATACAAAAGCGAAGGATGCAAATTATTTGATTAAAATGAACCCACGAAAGAAACAACTGATTATTGACAATTATCCCTACGGTTTTTCCTTTGAGCCGAATGCTCTGCGATTGGTCGCAGAAAAAATCGGTGAGGAGTTCGACCAAATTGACCTTGCCGAAATGCAGCGTGAAATGTTTCAACGTCAAAATGGCGAGTGGTTATTTGTTGAGCAGGTTGCGGACGAGTCAACACGGGACGAGATTTTTTACGCTTCGGAAGAATGGATTATTGCATTTGGTTGTTTCGCCCTTGATGTAATGCAGGAAAAGTTTAGCAGAAAAACATCCTACATGCAAGATATAAAAGACTTTGAGAGATTTTTTGAAAAGTTGTACTACCCGCTCGAACCGTATAGGTCGGCGTTTTACAGCACAAATACCAAGATACGGATTATCCGACAGGATGGGGCAAGCCACGAGGTTGTACTTGAGAAATTAGTAGAATGTATTAAAAAATTCATCACTGAAAAATTCGTAGCGACAGATTATGAAATTATTGAGGCGATACCAGCATTAAATCGAGAGTTGCTGTTTGCAATAGTGAGAGATAAATTATCTCAAGTAATTAAAACTGAAAACAATGCGACAATACTATTTCAATTTGCAGATAATCATTTGCCTGAAGATTTGCCGCAAAAAATTGTCGAAGCAATCGAAATGTTAGAAAACTGCGACTTGCCGTTATCGCAAGACAATTTACACTGCACCTTATCGCTTTTATATGAAACAAATTTTAATGAAACATATCAGTTGCCCGATATGAGAACATTTCGGCAAACTATTGAGAAAACAAATCAAAAGAAAAATTACAACTGGAAAAATAACGTATATCAAAAGAACGACTAACTTCATACTCATCACCTCAATTTAATGTATTCCTATATTTGGGATAGCGAAACGCACGGGTATATTTTGCAAACGCAAACAGGAAAGTTTGTCGCTAACGAAATCCGTCCCGTCTTCCCCGAAGAACTCGAACTCCTAAATTGGAACGATAAATTTATTTTTAGTCACAACACCTCTCACGAACATTCTCCTCTGTTATGGGCGCAGAAAAACGCCTTTTTTTGCGATGGTGAAAAAGTTGCACAACTCAATAAAATCGAGTACGATAAACCATTGACCGCCGAATTCTTTTTTGATGGGAAACGAAAACTCGAACCAGTGAACGTTGACCTGATGCTCCAAAAGAACGCAGAAATTATGGAAGCACTCGTTGCCGATACACTAAAACGCATAAAAGAAATGTATGCAAAGTTTGGTAGCACAATTCCTTACATTGCATTCAGTGGCGGGAAAGACTCCGTGGTTCTTCTCGACTTATGCCATCGGGTTTTGCCATTAAATGTACCGGCAATTTTCAGTGATACGGACATGGAATTGCCCTCAACTTATGAAGTGTATCATGAAATACAAAAGCAATATCTCGACCGTCCATTTATAAAAGTGCGGGCGGATAAATCGGCATTAAAAAACTGGAAACTATTTGCTCCACCAAGCCGCGTACTCCGATGGTGTTGCTCTGTCCACAAAAGCGCACCGGCAATTTTGTATTTGAGAAATTTGTTGACTTCTGTTCGCAATCAGTTGACACAAAAATTTCTCTGTTTTGTTGGAGTCCGCGGAGATGAAAGTATCCGTCGCAGCGAATATGAAGACATCGGTGAAGGAAAGAAAATCAGTAATCAAGTGCAATGCATGCCGATTCTTGATTGGTCAGCGCATGAACTTTGGTTATATATTTTCCAAGAGAAACTATTGATTAACAAAGCATATAAAAAAGGATTACAACGAGTTGGATGTGTTCTCTGTCCGATGTCAAACGACCGACATACACTTTGGTGTGAAAAATTGTATCCGAAAGTGATTGCTCCGTTTGCCAAAGAAATAATCAGGCAGTCCAACCGCCAATTCAAAACGAAAGAAGATGCTAACGATTTCGTCTATCACGGCGGCTGGCATGCCAGGAACAACGGGATCTTCTTGAAAGAGTTAATTGACATTCCACAAACTGAACAGCAAGACGGCAGATTGATTTTGACATTACACCGCAAGAGTGGAACGTTATTGCGCCCTGTTGTAGCATTTTTCGAGTGGTTAAAAATCCTCGGTCGTATTGAAAAAACCGCTGATGATTCCTACAACCTTTTCGTGAGACAAATGGTAATTGACTTTCACGTCATAGCATTGAAACACAGTACACAAATTATTTTTAACGTCAGCGATAAAAAAATCATATCGCATTTACGCAAAATACATTACAAAGCGGTTAGTTGTGTTGCTTGCCGGACTTGTGAAGCGGAATGTTCCCGCTGCGCAATTACATTTGTGCCGCAATTTCATATTAATGAACAAAAATGTAGCCACTGTCTAAAATGCAATCAACTTTACAATGGGTGCTTACGATTTAATTCCAAACGAAATGCAAGAGGATTAACGATGACAATTTCAGGAGTAGGAAATTATCAAACATTCGGATTAAAACCCGAATTTATCAGTGAACTTATCAACAAACGCGAGAATTTCGAGCAAAAGACTTCACTCGGAAAAAACATGATTCCATCCGCCCTACATTGGTTTCGAGAATCGTTTCTCATAGAAAATGAAACGGCGATTAGACCAGCAAAGCTGTTTTACGTTGCGGACAAACTCGGTGCAGACAACCCACGACTCTGGCAATTTATCTGGCAAGGATTAGTTAACCGCTCTTCACTTGTCAAGTGGTTTGTTTGTAGTGCGGAACTTAACAAATACATTCACGCAGACGAATTGCAAACAAAACTTGCCGACAGTGTTGCGTCTGCGGCAACACGTAAAGGGGCAATATCCTCGTTAAAGCAACTGCTAAAACTTTCCCCGCTTGGCAATTCTGAATCGCCCATTGTTAAGTTGGCGACGAAGGGAAATCAAGTGCTGGGGATGACCCGTTTGTCGGTTGTTCCAGACAAAATCGTGGTTCTCTACGGTTTATACTTGATGGGACAGTTGACAAAGCGTTCCTCATTTACGGTGCGTGAAATGATAGGCGCAGAGTTTGAGCGTCCTTGCATTTCTCCTCTTTACGTTTTCGGTATTTCGCCTGACGAATTCAAGAAAATATGTAATGGGTTGTCAACAACATACCCTGTTTTTTTGCAAGTCAATTTTACACTCGGTTTAGATGAAATACGTATCAGCGAAGAAAAAAGAACTGATGACGTGTTGGACTTGTTACTGGATGATAATAGCAAAGTGTCTAGTGTTTGAAAGTGTAAGATTTCACCCTGACCCAAAAATAACCGAATACGCCGGACGGAATTCTTAATTTCGGACACAGTGTACCAAGCGTTCTGGGAAAATCAACCTCGCCGTAAAAAAAAGAGAAGAGCGGCGGGGATATATTCCGCCGCCTCCGATACCGCCCTCTACAAAAAGATAGCAGCGACCGTAACGAGCAGCACGATGGAGTGCATGACCGGTTTACCGACAAGCGCTGGCGAGGTACCTTGAATATTCGGGAATGAACCCAGCATACTCGCCTCGGCAACACCGCCGCAAAGAAACATGATGCCGCAAACGAAAGCGGCAATGAAAAATCCAACAAAAAATCTGTTCATAAAAAACTCCTCAAAAAATTTGATTTCGATACAAAGACGGTTCCCCGAATAAGGGAACCGTTAAAACAATTACGCCGCCACATTCTCGACGGCTTCTTTTTTGTCCGCAATGTACTCATTCCAACTTGACCGGTATCGCTTTCGGTATTGACTAATCAAACCATCCGAAACACCGTACTTGCGAGCCACATCGCCAGTGGTTTCGCCCGTTGCCAAGTCCAAAATGATTGACCGATCTCGTTCCGACTGCTCTTGAAGCCAACCTTCGAAGAAGTCCATTTTGAATTGAACTGTTCGATCAACCGGGTAACGAGCGGATAATCTCGTTGCTTCAGACTGAAATGAGTCGGCAATGTAATCATCGTGTACAACCCGAACTCGACCAAGGCTCTTGCAGCGATCCGCAAGCACATCTGTTGTACTGGTGGGTGTGCCAGCGATACGACCTTCGCAGTGCCTGCCAACAGCGAACTTAGCGATTGGAGCGGCTCTTGCTTCATCGAGTCTGCCGTTGATTGCCAACTGATGAAGTAGAATGAGCGCCCAAACTTTCGTGTTCTGAACGGCTTCATTTCTTGCCTCATAATCTTGTTGTGCAAAAGCGAGTGTCGCGGCTTT
>Ga0082212_10009878_pt1 | contig 12265 bp, 12 predicted proteins | sample TergutNt197P3_FD_71548 | JGI IMG/M metagenome (GOLD analysis project Ga0082212, IMG submission 71548) | Neocapritermes taracua P3 segment gut microbial communities from Petit-Saut dam, French Guiana - Nt197 P3 | ecosystem: Host-associated > Arthropoda: Insects > Digestive system > Gut ... | reverse complement strand
AGGCGGCTCCAAACAGCGCCGCCGCCCTCTCACAACCGAATAGCCAATGCGTCAAACACATTCTTCTCTCCCGAAAGCCCGCCGGGTCATGCCGGAAACGTAGGGTGGTATCCCACGGAGGCGACGACCGGGAAGAAGGTGATACTCCGACCCAGCCACAGTCCGAGCGTGAAGCGGATATTCCGTCCGTGAGCCGTCGCAGGCAATGGGGGTCGCTCGGCAGGATTGCGGAGGGGTGAAACTCCCGTGGAATGGCTTAACCGGCCATCGTTTGACGATTCCCTACTAAGGTGTGAGGGGTGTCGGGGACAAATATCACGCTTTTGAAATAGAGGCCAGCAGCGGCGGGGTGAAGGTGAATGAAGTTTTATATAGCTTCCCATATCCCTGAACGCCCCGCCGCATGGTCTTAACGAATGAGTAGGAGGGAGGATACTAATGTCAAGAATTATTAGACGCGGCGACATATATAACGCCGATATAGGCCACGCGACTGGTGGCGAACATGGCGGTAACCGTCCTGTCTTGATCATACAGAACGATGTAGGAACCCATCACAGCCATACAATCGTGGTTGCTTCGATAACGCGCAAGTTTCATCATAGAAAGCACAACCCAACTCATGTGCATCTCACGGAGGGGAAAGGATTGCTGTTCCCATCTATCGCCTTGCTAGACCATATTCGGACGATTGACAGGCACCGCCTGACCCATTTTATCGGGCGACTGGATGCGCTGGCTATGCACAGCATCGACCACGCCATAGCGGTCAGCTTGGGAATCCCGATGAACCGCAACGACAGCGGAAACTTGTTGACCCTATGCGGTATCTGTCTCGGACAATTCATTAACTCCAATGAACATATCGTGCGCCGCGCAGACCACAATCAGCCACATATGGATGTCTGCTGCTACTGTTCGACAAGGCGGGGCTGGGATTACATAGTGTCTAGGAGGGCGAGATAGGTGAGCATCACAAAATTAACCCGCCTTCTGAGCTTTCTATCCGTCAAGCAGACGCTTGATTCTCGGTATGAGCATATACTCCTTATATTAGAGGAGTGCGGCTACAAGACAGCACAAGAAACCGCTGACGAACTCTACCGGCGTAAGATTATCGACGTCCCGGAGCGCAACCGTGCCGCCCCGCGCCTGACGGAACTCACCCAAACCGGGGTAACGGAGGTTGTCGGCAAGAAACGATGCCACAAGACGGGGAAAATGGTGGCGATCTATTCCATAAAGGAAAGGACGGTTGATGATGGGCAACACTGACAGACCAAACATCGACCCTCACAACAGCATAGAACGCGACATAGACGGCTGCAAGGTGCGGCTGTTTTTTTCATTGGCGCGTAATGAACTGGCAGAGCGGTTGGTGCTGGATAACCTCATGCTGGTTTTTGACCACAAGATGCAGGGATTGGCAACTGTGTAAATTTGAAATTTGCACATTCGACAATCCCTCTGACGCCGCTTACAATTATAGTAAGCCGTCCGAAAAACGGCCTATTATAAGGAAAGAGAGGGATTGAGGATGAAGCGGGTAAACTGCCTATACCGCGTATCGACCAAACGGCAAGTAGACAAATCGGATGAAAACGACATCCCCATGCAGTATACCGCTTGCCATGAGTTTGCGGAAAGGAACGGCTGGATCATCAAAAACGAGTTCTATGAAAAAGGCGTATCCGGCTTTAAGGTTTCGGCAAACAAGCGCGATTCCATCCAAGACTTGAAAAAAGCGGCCGAGAAGAATGAGTTTGACATACTGCTGGTCTTTATGTTCGACCGCATTGGCCGCATTGACGATGAAACGCCCTTTGTGGTTGAGTGGTTCGTAAAACACGGCATTGAGGTATGGAGCGTTACCGAAGGGGAGCAACGGTTTGAAAGCCATGTTGACAAGCTCACCAACTACATCCGCTTTTGGCAGGCCAACGGGGAGAGCCGTAAAAGCTCCATCCGTATCAAGGAGAGCATGAACCAATTAACGGAGAAAGGCGTATATACAGGCGGCGTTACCCCGTTCGGGTACAAAACCGTACCCAGCGGGCGGTTCAACAAGAGCGGCAAGGAGTTAATCGACATTGTAATCGACACCAGCGAAAGCCCTATCGTCCGTATGATTTATGAGAAAACCATCCGCGAGGGTTACGGTTCCCACCGCCTTGCGGAAATGCTCAACGGCATGGGAATCAAAACGCATAATGGAAGCGGCTTTCAATGCAACACCATCAACCGTATCCTGAGTAACCGTATGTACTGCGGGTACTACATCTCAAGTAATATAGAATCCCCGCATCTACCGCATTTGCAAATCATTGACGAGGAAACCTTTGAACTTGTGCAGAACATCAGAGCGCGGCGAAATGTGAAGAACGAGCAGAAAACGCAGATAGCCTTGACCACAAAGGGGAAAACGCTTCTATCGGGTAACATTTTTTGCGGCGACTGCGGTTCGCGCATGAATGCGTCCAGTTACATATATAAAGGCAAAGAGGGCGAAGTACGGAAACAGCGGTATATGTGTTGTAACAGACACCGTAGAATAAAAACTCTTGACGAGTGTTCCGGGCAGGCAAACTACATAGCGGAGAAGGTTGACAGCGCGGTGAATACGATTATCAGCGAGTATCTGTCCCGTATTCAAACGACCGCAAAATCAGTCGCTCTTGAAAAACGCTATCATACCGAGATTGCCGAAACGAAAGACCAAATGAGGATGGCAGAACAGGAGCGTAGGCGGCTTGATGAACGGCTATCCCAATTAGCGGACGAGGTTGGCAAATCCCTGACGGGTGAAAGCCTGTACACGCCTGACGTTCTCTCCATGTCGATTGAGAAAACCAAAAAGGAACTCCAAGGCGTTGAGGACAGTATCGTGAAATTCAACTTCATGCTCAACAACAGTCAGGGAGCTATGTCGAAGCTGGATTTTTACTACGACCAATTCCGAAGCTGGGCAGAGGAGTTTCACAATGCCAGCTTGGAGCAGCGCAAGATGATTGTCTGCCAGCTGATAAAGGAAGTCCGTATGTCTAAGGGGTATCAAATAGACATAGAGCTTGATATGAGCTACGCGCAGTTCTTGGCGGTTGAGTAGTCCCATCGACCGGGCGAATGCCCCGCTAAATACAAAAGAGCCTGAATCAATCAGGCTCTTTTTACTGGCTCCCCAAGTTGGACTCGAACCAACGACCCTGCGGTTAACAGCCGCATGCTCTACCGACTGAGCTATTGAGGACTATAAAAAACGGTTGCGATGAGGGGTCTTGCAATCTCGGGAAACGCTACTCTCGCAAGCGTTTCACCGAGATTGCGGGGGCAATCGAGGCGAAGAAAATTTTTGCGATTTTTTTGGTATGCGAGAGATACGTTTGCTCTACCGACTGAGCTATTGAGGATTATCTGAAATCCTTGTGCGGGGCGGCTTTCAAGCCCCGGTATCCCTTGAAACTCATTCGTACCCTACTCTACCGTTCGGCCTACCGACTGAACTATTGAGGAGCATCGGCCCGGCTTATGCCGGGCATAGTGTGTTGGCGCCTACCTATCTTCCCGGGCCGTCGCCGGCCAAGTATTGTCGGCGTGAGCGAACTTAACTGCCGTGTTCGGAATGGGAACGGGTGTACCCTCGCTGCCATCGGCGCCAACTTAATTATCACTTACGTATCGCAAGTGATAATTAAGGATACCACAGGCATGAGGCGATGTCAAGCAAAACTTTTTTGACTTAATTCGGAAAGTAGCGTACCCCGGCGAAAGGCGCTGCAATAGCGAAAGAACCGGATCCAATTCAGAACGAACGGCAACATCAAGGGAAGCATAAATGTGCAAGAACCTCACGAATAGGAACACCGCAAAGCGGGAAACAGACGGCGCAGCGCGCAGCAGGCGCGTAGGATATTTTGTGATTTATCAAAGATGTATGCTTGAACCCGTCCCCTATATGTGGTATAATGGTCAAAACTCAGGGACAATATAACGCCCGGCTATGCTTGGCGTAAGGAGGGGAATGCTTATGACCAATATGCCGCGGCTAAAGCCGGGGATCGTCGCGGTCAGCCGTGACTGCTTCCCAATGGCTCTCAGCCAAAGCCGCCGGGAGGCCGTCGTCCGGGAAGTTTCCACGCGCGGCATAGACATCTACGAAGCGCGGACGATGGTGGAAAACGAAGCCGACGCGGCCGCCGCTCTCAAGGAGTTGCGGGAGGAAGGCGTCAACGCGCTGGTGCTGTTTCTCGGCAATTTCGGCCCCGAAGGCCCGGAGACCTACGTCGCGCAGGAATTTGACGGCCCGGTGCTGGTGGTGGCCGCCGCCGAGGAGTCGGTGGACATCGGCGGGCGCGGCGACGCGTTCTGCGGTTTGCTCAACTGTTCGTATAACCTCGCGCTCCGGAACGTAAGCGCCGTCATCCCCGAACGGCCTGTCGGGACGGCGGGCGAAATCGCGCAAATGATCGAGGATTTCCTTCCCGTGGCCCGCGCGCTGATCGGCGTCAAAAAACTCAAGATTTTCAGTTTCGGGCCGCGCCCGTACGACTTTCTCGCCTGCAACGCGCCGATCAAGCCGCTGTACGACCTCGGCGTCACCGTGATGGAAAACTCCGAACTCGATCTTTACGCGGCCTATAAGGCCCGCGGCGGCGACCCCCGCGTCGAGACGGTGGCGCAGGATATGGCGCGGGAGTTAGGCGCGTCCAACCCCTACGCCGGCATCCTGCCGCGTCTCGCGCAGTATGAGTTGACGCTGCTTGACTTCATGGAGAAAAACCTTGGGTACTGCGAGTTCGGCGTCTTTGCCAACAAATGCTGGCCCGCTTTCCAGACCGAATTTCAGTTTGTGCCTTGCTATGTCAACGCCCGGCTGGCCGCCCGGGGCCTGCCGGTCGCCTGTGAGACGGACCTCTACGGCGCGCTGAGCGAGTATATCATCACGCTGGTCACCGGCAAGCCCGCGACCTTGCTGGACATCAACAATACGGTGCCGCCCGGTATGCTCAAGGGGGAGAACCTCGGCCGGTATACCCCGTCCGACTTGTTTATGGGGTTCCACTGCGGCAATACGGCGGCGTGTTACCTGCGAAAGCCGGAGATGCGGTACCAGCAGATCATGAAGCGCGCGCTGGAGCCGGACGGGGAGCCGGACGTCACGCGCGGCACGCTGGAGGGGGACCTGATCGCGGGGCCGGTGACGCTGTTCCGTTTACAGGCAAGCGCGGACGGCAAACTGAAGAGTTATATCGCCCAAGGCGAGGTTCTCGATATGGCGACCCGTTCCTTCGGCTCGATCGGCGTCATCGCCGTCGCGGAACTGGCGCGGTTTTACCGCCACGTGCTGGTCGGAGGGCATTTCCCGCACCACGCGGGCGTGGCTTTTGCCCACGCCGGAGCGCCGCTGTTTGAAGTCGTCAAGGCCCTGGGGATCGCCGACATTGGATTCAATCAGCCCAAAGGGACGCGTTATCCGTCTGAAAACCCGTTTGCGTAGAGGCGCGTAGCGCGCGCCCGCGGGCGGTCCATGATCGCCCCTACAGTACCGCGAAAGGAAGAAATATATGTTAAACGATCTCAAACGTCAGGTCTGTAAGGCCAATAAGGAGATGCTCTCGCGGGGCGTCGTCCATTTTACATGGGGCAATGTGTCCGGATTCGACCCCTCGATGGGACTGTTTGTCATCAAACCCAGCGGCGTGCCGTATGCGGATCTGCAGCCGGAACTGATGGTGGTGATGAGCATGGAGGGGCAGAAGGTCGAAGGCCGGCTTGAACCCTCCGTCGACAGCGAGATCCACCGCGCCATCTATATGGCGTGGCCGTTCTCGGTCGCCGCCATCGCCCATACCCATTCCACCTATGCCACCGCGTTCGCCCAGGCGGGCCTGTCCATTCCCGCGATGGGTACCACCCACGCCGACTATTTTGGCGGCCCCATCCCGGTCACGCGGGTGATAGCGGAAGAGGAGATGGACGATAAGTACACCGAGAACACCGGCAACCTGATCGTCGCCACCGCAACGGCGCCGGAGCGCGTCCCGGCGGTGCTGGTCAACCGTCACGGGCCTTTTGCGTGGGGCAAATCCCCGATGGAGGCCGTCGAAAACGCGTCCGTCCTGGAGCAGATCGCGGAGACCTGTTATCTGACAAGGATGCTCAACCCGAAATACGAAGGGATGGACGAGGCGCTGATGAATTGCCACTACAACCGCCGGAAGACGGCTTACGGTCAAAAATAACAACGGCAAAACCCCCTCGGCCGAGGGGGTTTTTCACGCGAAGACTAAACCGTATCGTCGTTCTCCACCCATGTCCGCACGTTCACCACGGTGAACTTCTCCGGCGTGTTGCGGCAGATGACCCGTGAGATGCCGGCGTTGATAATCAGCCGCTGGCACATTGAACAGGGCATCGTGTCCGCGAGCAGCCGGCCACTGTCGTCGTGGCCGGTCAGATAGAGCGTCGCGCCCAGCATCAGATCGCGGTCGGCCGCGATGATGGCGTTGGCTTCGGCGTGTACGCTGCGGCAGAGTTCATAGCGCTCGCCGCGCGGCACATCGTGTTTTTTGCGCGTACACTGCCCGAGGTCGGAGCAGTTCTGCCGCCCGCGCGGCGCCCCGGCATAGCCGGTCGAGACGATGACGTCGTCCTTGACGATAACCGCCCCGTAGTTGCGGCGCAGACAGGTGCCGCGCTCCAGCACCGTCTCGGCGATGTCTAAGTAATAGTTCTCTTTATTTTTGCGTTCCATAGCGCCCTCCCCGTTATTCCTGTAACAATGGCCGTTTGCGGATAAACAGCTGCGGTATGCCCATCTGGGCGGCGGCGGCCGCCGCCGCGATCATCGCCCAGCCCTCTTCGTCCCACGCGGTAACGTCCTGCCACAGAAGGCCGGGCGCTAGAAAACGGTTGGCCGCGTTGCGGAAGGTGACCGGCGCGCGCTCTACATATTCCATGATCTCCGTATCCCGCATATCCTCCATTTCCACCGGCTCGGAGCCAAACACGCCCGACAGCGTGCCGGCCAGGACACAGATATACACATACGCGCCCAACAGCGACATACCGGCGGTCAGCAGCCGGGCGGGAAGGAGTTCCATCTTTGTTTTCCTGAAAAGAAGCTTATAGAGCAGGATACAGACGGCCGGGGTCAGCAGGACGGCCGACGCCAGATTGAGGTACGGAATGAAGACAAGAAAGCCGGCGGCCGCCAAAAGCGCCGGGACCACGACGGATACGGGGATCCCTGTCAGCAGGAAAAAGAGGGCGCCGGTCCGTTCCCTGTGCTTGTCCTTTTTCTTCATGGCGACGTCCCTCCCAGCGTGTTATCGGTGACCGTCACGGCCATATCGCCTGTGTCCATGCTGCCGGTGACAACGATCGTGTGGCTGCCCACGTCGCGGGAATACGCGATGCCGGCGGAGGTGACGGCGCCGGGCAGTTCGGCGCCGATTAAAACGCTCAGAGCCTTTACCTCCGGCGGGGAGAGGTAAGGGGAGAGAACGAACTGCGCCTTGCGCACAGCGTCCGGGACGCCGCCGACAGGGACGCCGTACGCGTTGAATGCCGCGTCAAGCCGGCAAAGCGTGCGGTCCAGCGTCACGCCGACCTCAACCGCGCCGCCCAGCACCCGGTACCGCAGGACGCCGCCGCGGTCTTCCACAGGGCCGTAATCCCCGGAAAGCAACGCGGATTTGATCTCGTCGGCGGATTTGATTTGGATCTTGTCCGAATTTAGGACAAAATAGATCGTCTCGCGCTGCCACAGGGCCAAAACGGCCAAGACGGCCAGCACCGTCCCGCATACGCAAAGCAGGACGGCCCGCTTTCGCCTTCGTCCGGTCCGCTTCGGCAGTTTATCCGGTAAAATGGAACGTCCCCCCTTTGGCCGGCAGGATCCGCAAAAAGTTTCCGCCCGCGATCAACGCTTTTATATCCCGCTCAAAGGGCAGCGCCGCAATCAGCGCGGGAACGTCCTGCGCCCCGGCCAGACCGTCGGGCAGGCTTTCGCATCCGTCAAAATCGCTGCCAAGCCCCACATGCTCCGCCCCCATCACGGCGGCGGCGTGTCCGATATGCAAAACCACGTCGGACAGCGACGCGCCGTCCCGCCCCGTCAGAAACGGGGGATAGAACGTGACGCCCAAAACGCCGCCCGCCTGTGCCAAAGCTTTCAGCTGGCTGTCGGTCAGATTGCGCGGGTGCGGGCAGAGCGCGTGGCAGCAGGCGTGCGTCACAACGGGAGGGGTGCGCGCCATATCCAAAACGTCCCAAAATGTCCGCTCCGAGGCGTGGGACAGATCGATCAGCACGCCCTCGTCCTCCAGAACCCTGACGGCGTCGCGCCCCAGCGGGGTCAAGCCGCCGCCCCCGCCCTTGCAGCCGCCCGCCAGACGGTTGTCATGGTTCCACGTCAGCCCGAAAAAAACAGGGGCTTTCGCAAGGAAGGGTTTCAGGTCGTCCAGAGTCCCGACCGTATCGCCGCCCTCCACGGCGGGCAGCAGGGCGCAGTTGAGGCATCCGGACGCCGCCGAGAGGCGGTCGAGCTGCAGCATCTGGTCCTTGCCGAACGCCGCCATGACCTGCATACCGGGGCCGCGGGCCCGCAGCCGCTCAATATCGACATGCCCGCCGTTGCGCCACAGCGGGCGCCCGGTCGAGAGGGTATCGCAATGCGCGTCGAAAATAAACATGGCTCATCTCCTATGATTGTAGCATAAAAAAAGAAGGTCTGCAAGACATTCTATGCGGCGGACGCGGATTATGCGAGAACGTCTAAAATACAGACGCCGCCGGACGTCATCCCCGCCGCTTCCCGCCGCGTGATTTTCGCGCTCTTGACATTGGCGCGTCCGGGCGGTACAATGGCAAAAAACGGTCCGGAAGGGGATCCTCATATGAAAATCAGTCAATTGGCAGGGATACGGTTCAAGGAAACGCCCGCCGAATGCCAGCTTTCGAGCCATATCCTGATGACGCGGGGCGGCTATATCAAAAATGTCGGGAGCGGGATATTCTCCCTCTTTCCCCCGGCCAAACGGATCATGAAAAAGATAGAGTCCATCATCCGCGAGGAGATGGACAAAATCGGCGGGCAGGAGGTCCTGTTCCCGGTAGCCATGCCGGCGGCTCTGTGGAAAGAGTCGGGGCGTTTTGACAGCGTGGATCACGCGCTGGTCCGCTTCAAGGACCGAAACGGCAGCGACATGGTGCTGGGGATGACCCATGAGGAAGCCTCGGTCCATCTGATGCGCGACGCGGCGCCGTCGTATACAAACTATCCGTTCATGATCTACCAGATACAAACCAAATTCCGGGACGAACCCCGCGCCCGCGGCGGCTTGATCCGCGTCCGGGAGTTCACGATGAAGGACGCCTACTCGTTCCATACCTCGCAGGAGGACTTGGAGTCCTATTATAAGGAGTGCTACGCCGCGTATCAGCGCATCTTTGCCCGGGCGGGGATCCCGGAGACGATCGTCGTGCAGTCCGACCCGGGGATGATGGGCGGGAAGGTCGCCCATGAGTTTATGCTGCCGGCCGACGCGGGGGAGGACAGCCTTGTCCTCTGCGACAGCTGCGACTACAGCGCCAACATGGAGGTTTCCGATTGCTTCTTCGAGAATACGGCCGGAGAAGACGGGCCGCTGACGCTTGTGGAAACACCCGGCGTCAAGACGATCGAAGATCTGTGCGCCTTTCTTTCCATCACGCCGCAGCAAACCTGCAAGGCGGTGATATACCGTACCGTCGCGGCGGACGGGCTGGTCATTGTCTTCATCCGCGGCGACCTGGAAGTCAACGAGATCAAGCTGCGCAACCATCTCCAAGAGGAAATCCGTCCCGCTGCCGCTCAAGAGGATGACGTGACCTACGGCTATTGCGGCCCGGTAAATTTCACCGCCCAAGCGCGGCTGCTCTTCGACCGCTCCCTGCTGGACGCGCGGCGGGGTCTGGTCACCGGCGCCAACAAAGAAGGATTTCACTATACGGGCTTTTCCCCCGGGCGGGACTGTCCCGGCGCGGCCTATCACGACTTTGCCAAGGCGGTGGACGGCTCGATTTGCCCGTCCTGCGGAAACCCCAGTATTAAGATTAAGCGGGGCGTTGAAGTCGGAAACATCTTCCAGCTGGGCGACAAATACACCGCCACGATGGAGATGCGGTATCTCGACGCGGAGGGCCGTCCGCGGCATCCGGTCATGGGGTGCTACGGGATCGGCGTAGGCAGGCTGGCGGCGTGTGTCTGCGAAGCGCGCCACGACGACTACGGCCCCGTCTGGCCGATGCCGATCGCCCCCTGGCAGGTACACATCTGCGCGCTCCGCTGCGGCGAGGGGGACGTGAAAAAGACGGCCGGCGCGTTGTATGACGAACTGTTGCGGGCGGGCGCGGAGGTCCTGTACGACGACCGCGCCGTCAGCGCCGGGGTGATGTTTTCCGACGCGGACCTGCTGGGGGTGCCGCTCCGCGTCATTATAAGCCCCAAGACCGTTGACAGGGGCGTTGTTGAGATCAAAAAACGCGATAAATCTTTTTCGCAGGACGTGGCCGCCGGGGAAGCGTCCGCGTTTATCCAAAAACTGATAAAAGAGATGCTGGACGAGTATAACTAGATCCGCTACAGCCAACCGCCGGCGGCGGCCACATCCATCTCCATCGCCAGATATTTCAGCGGGGTGTGCGGGGAATTACCGTCGGAGGAGGCCCCGATAAAATCCTTGCCGAACATGTCGTATATATTCGAGCTGATCGATATTTGCGGCAGCCTGCCCAGCAGTTGTACCCCGTCGAAGAGGAACGCCGACTGCACCGGCGAGGCGTATTCGCCCTGGGAGGTGAAATCGCCGCCGCTGGCAAACACCACGTAGACCGCCTTTCGTCCCCCCAGCAGTTCCTTGATCGTCTTGCCGCTGGACTGTACGCGGACGCCCCCGTACGACGTATCCGGCACCGAGTCGTATTCCCCTCCGGCGGAACCGGTCACGGCGTAACCGTATTCCCCCGCGATCTTTTTCGAGGAGTAGGGCGTTTTCAGCACGCCGTTTTCGATCAGCGGGAAACGGTCGTCCGGCAGCACGGTACCTTCCGCGTCAAAGAAGCATTGATACAACTCCTTGGGGTTTCGTTCCACGAACAGGGAAAAGTGATCGGCAAAGAGTTTCTCCCCGATCTTGCCGGAGAACAACGACGCGCCGGTACCCATGGCGCGGCCGTTTAAGTCGGTGAATTTATTCAAGACGCTGTTGTCGAGCCAAAATACGACCGGCATTTTTCCGTCCGCCACCGGCACTTTTTCCTCATAACAGGCGCAGGTTTCCGATATGGCTTTGAACATGCCGTTTACGTCGGACCCGCGCATCACGTCAACGCCCGCGCTGTCCATAACGTTTTTTGATTTTTTATGCTTGATAAGCAATTCGGCTTGCACCCACTTGTCACGGTAAACAAGGTCCGCGCCGAGGTCGTTTTGCAGCCGCGTCTCAAACTCTTCATACGTGATCTTGTGACTGAAAGCAAACCGCGGGAACTGCCGTGCCAGCCTATCCAGCAGTTCTTCGGAGGAACGGACGAAATCCTCTTCGGACAGCGTGAAGCAGCCGGAAAGATCCACCGTCCTGCTGACGTCCGCCGCCGGTACGCAGTTATACGGTATCCTAAATGTCAGCATCTGTTTCGCGTGATCCGCCAGGCGGTTCTCGTCGTACGCGCCGATCGCGCCCGCCACGCCGATACACCCGTTGTCATAGAGCCGCAGGCCCGTTTTGACCGTATTGGCTTTTTGCACGGCGCTGACCGCATTATTGGCCACGCTGAGCGTGGTTCTTTTGCTGTGCTCGCTGTATACTTCCCTCGTCATCATCATTCCTCCTACTGTACCTGCATATTCCGGATACGGATGTGCGGCCCGCCGAAGCCGACCGCCAGCGGGTATTGATCCATTTTGCCGCAGCCGCCGGTCACAAACGACGTCAGTTCCCGGTCGTCCGCGACGCCGTCCACATTCGACAGCGCCTCAAAAACATTGCCGGAAACCACCGAGATACGGACCGGCTTGTCAATTTTGCCGTCTTTGATGGTGTAGGCGCGGGACGGGGCGAGGGTGAACGTGGACATACCGGAGCCGTGGTTGATGTTCTTGACATAAATCCCGTTCTCCACCTCCCCGATCAGCTGGTCAAACGTCTTCGCGCCGTTGTCGATATAGGTGGTCGTCATCCGCACCACCGGCTCGTGTTCAAAACTGACCGCCCGCGCGTTGCCG
>Ga0082212_10009877_pt1 | contig 12265 bp, 11 predicted proteins | sample TergutNt197P3_FD_71548 | JGI IMG/M metagenome (GOLD analysis project Ga0082212, IMG submission 71548) | Neocapritermes taracua P3 segment gut microbial communities from Petit-Saut dam, French Guiana - Nt197 P3 | ecosystem: Host-associated > Arthropoda: Insects > Digestive system > Gut ... | reverse complement strand
CCGATAGCGCCTTCGTATTTTTCCACATTCCCTTTCACCATATTGTCAGCGACCAAACGCCCTTGACGGTTGGCGGGATTGGCTAAATAATTCAACCAGGGCTTGCCTGTTATCGGGTGAGGAAATTCTATGGTATCGCCGACGGCATATACGTCTTTCGCTGATGTTTCCAAGTATTCATCTACCCAAATCCCTCCTGTTTCACCTGTTTTTATGTTTGCACTCTTGGCTAATGAAGTTTCGGGACGCACGCCAATAGACAGAATTACCATATCCGCAGGAATGATTTTCCCGCTCTTCAAATGTACACGAATTTTACCGTCTGTTTGCTCGAAACGCTCCACAGTTTGTTCTAAATAAAGGTTTACTCCCTTTTGCAACAAATGTTGGTGAACGTGGGCGGCTATCGAAAAATCGACCGGAGCCATTACTTGATTAGCCATTTCCACGATAGAAACTTCCATTCCCGAATGATGCAGATTTTCAGCCATTTCCAAACCGATAAACCCTGCACCAACCACAACGGTTTTTTGAATATGATGTGTTTCGATATATCCTTTGATACGGTCGGTATCCGCTACATCACGCAAGGTGAAAATTCCCTCCAAATCAATCCCTTCCAACGGTGGTCTTACAGGCGAAGCACCGAGCGAAAGCAGTAATCTGTTATACGATTCGACATACTCACTACCGTCTGCACGACGGATAGCGACCGTTTTTGCAGAAGTATCGATACCCACAGCCGTATTTTCAACCCTCACGTCAATATTAAACCGTTTTCCGAACGATGCAGGCGTTTGCAGGAAAAGGCTGTCGCGTTTTTTAATGACTCCCCCGATATAGTAAGGCAATCCGCAATTGGCATACGAAATATATTTGCCTTTTTCAAGGATAATGATTTCCGCAAACTCGTCAATTCTGCGTATTCTTGCCGCTGCTGTGGCTCCTCCTGCCACTCCTCCGATGATTATGTGTTTCATTGTTTTATCAATTTATCTTATTTTAATTCATTAAATGATTCGCAAATATACGAATGTTTTTGTTATTCGCAAAAATACGAACCAGAACTACCACTGCCATGATAATAAAAGCTGCAACTTCTTCTTCAACATCGCTCACAAGAACAATCAAGTTCTTTTATCTTATTTTTTTTGCAAATTATTCTACTATAGATACAATATAAGTTGAATAAAGTAATGATAGATAGGTGGATGGATTTTCGATGAAAATGTTGTTTATTTTAAAAAGATTGGCTTACTTTGTAGTGATTTTTCGCAGCGTTTTTAATGGACTTCGACGCTTTGTAAAAATCAAAATGTAAAAAAACTAATTATTAGAAGTCCCTTTCGTCATAACATGGATAAACAAATTACGCAAAGATTACAGTCGCTCGATATTTTGCGCGGTTTTGATCTTTTTATGCTTGTCGCATTCCAACCCGTGCTTACCGCTTTGTTAGGGGTAATGAATCTGCCTTTTGGACAAGATATACTCTATCATTTCAATCATGAAGAATGGATTGGTTTTCGAGCATGGGACTTAGTGATGCCCTTATTTCTCTTTATGTCGGGGGTAAGTATGCCTTTTTCGTTTTCAAAATACCGGCAGATGCCGGATAAATCGGCTGTTTATAAGCGGATTCTAAAACGAGTCCTGTTGTTATGGATTTTGGGAGCTATCGTACAAGGGAATTTACTTGATTTCGACCTGTATTCCCTGCGTCTTTACTCCAATACTTTACAAGCCATTGCGGCAGGATATCTAATATCAGCCATCATTTTTCTTCATGTCAAATCCGTAAACCGGCAAATTTTCGCTGCCGGTGTCTTACTGTTACTTTATTGGATTCCTATGACTTTCCTCGGCGATTTTACGCCGCAAGGAAACTTTGCAGAGCGTGTTGATCAAATTATATTGGGACGTTTCCGGGATGGTGTCAGATGGGCAGAAGACGGAACGTGGTCATTTTCTCCAAGGTATCAATATACTTGGATAATCAGTAGTTTAACGTTTGGCGTAACCGTGTTAATGGGTACGATTGCCGGCAGTGTGATAAAGAACGGAACCAACCGTAATCGCAATGCACTTATTTTATTTATTGCAGGTATTGTATGTATCGCTGTTTCACTGCTGTGGAGTCTGCAAATGCCAATTATCAAAAAAATATGGACATGCAGTATGACCCTGTATTCCGATGGATGGTGTCTATTACTAATGGCAGCTTTCTATTATGTAATAGATGGCAAAGGATACTCCAAGGGATTAAACTGGTTGAAAATCTACGGTATGAATTCCATTACGGCTTATGTTTTAGGGCAGGTCATTAATTTTAGGGGCGTAGTCAGTTCTGTTTCACACGGATTGGAACAATTCATGGGAGCAGATTATTACAGAGTATGGTTAACCTTCGGAAACTACCTGATACTTTTCTTTATACTGCATTACCTTTATAAACGAGGAATCTTTTTACGGGTATAGTCGTTGTATTGGATCTTTTACCGGTAAAATTTCTAAATTTGTTTTCTGATGGGTATGAATTCTATTGAACCGTCAGCATTGACGCATTCCAATCGTCCATCATCTGTTTGTACGATGGATTGACAGTCCAAAATACGGCGTTTAATGTGCGGGCGCAAAGAATTGCCTTGCGGTATCAATGTGTATGTTTCGGGACAGTCATACAGCGAATAGCCAGATCCATCCCTGATAATAAAAGCTGCAACTTCTTCTTCATTCTCCAATACATATACAGGAGAAAGTTTGTCGCCATGGGCAATTGTGAAACCGAACTTGTCATGCAGGATACAGTAATTATGGTCAAATACCATAATATAGGTATTTCCCGGATTGCTTCCGTAGATGACGGGGGCAATTTCGAGGGAAGGCTCAATGAGATATTCTTTGTTCCAAGGCGACCCGCGCACTCCGTATTTGCCATCAATCTGTACCACATCCAATGTGAATTGAGATGTTAAATCCAATAATCCTCCGATGGGGATAGATTTTGTTGTAGGGATAGATTCTATTGTAGAGAGAGGTTCTATTGATTCTATTGTAGGGGAAAAATTTATTGAATTGCTTTTATTGAATTTAATCTTGATAAGCGCATTGTCGTTCTCTTCGTCAGGGGAGTTGACGCTTAATAACTGGCTGATATCTTCGGGATTTTCCATATAATCCTTAAGCATGACCGGTTTTTTAAACAAAATAGTTGCAAAGATCAATGCTTCATCCTCAACATCGCTCATAAGAACAATCAGTTCTTTTATCTTGCCTTTTTTTGCAAAAGCGCCACTGACTAACATCCACATGTTTTCCATCTTCGCGGAAATCATCTCATCATACGGAGTAAACAAATCGCGAAACTGAGAAGAGGAAATCAAGCCGTCTTCTTCCATGTCTAAGACTAAACAAATCTGTTCTACGTCCTTCAACATAGCTTTCATGCGCAAGTACTCCAGCTGTTCCTTTTCCGTTTGCCCTACCGGTTTTTCGGCAAGCAGTTTCCGGATATCTTTCCTGTTAAGTTTCTGGAACAGGATTTCTTTTTCCTCTTTGGGTTGACGGAGTTTCAGGTAAGAATCGGCAAAGGTATTTCGTTGGGCATCTGCCGTCATGGTACTTGCAATAAGCATCATGACTGTAATCAAAGCAATTTTACTTAACCTTATAAGCATTTGCGTAATTCTAAAATTTTCCTTTCTTGCATAGCTTTTCAGGCACATTTCATTTTTGAAATGTTTTCCGTTAAAGAAATTATTGCACTTTTCCATTGGTATATACTTTTTCAATTAATTATTGTCTTACTTTAAAGACGATTATAAGGTGAAATTTGTTACAATTTTTTATATTTTTTTTCGGACTAATCATTAATCATTGGTTTCACCAACAAATTTTTCAATTAAAATTACTCACACTAAACACCATATTGTCAAAATCGAACGTAGCTTTTTTGCAGTATTTGAAAATAGCATGTCCAATATAACCTCCTTCAACAGGAGCCAATGGATTGTCATTTTCTTTGTCTTTTGCTACTGAGCAATCATTTATCATCGTTATTACTTGGTCATTTATTTTAATGTCTATTTGTGGAGAATTGTGTATATATCTATAATTCCTACTTGCTTCATTACAACCGCCTCAGGCAGGTTTTTTATGACAAATTCACCTAATTCAAGACTGTCTATGAATCCCATAAGACCGCGTATAGGCCTTCCAATATTCTCATTCACCATTATTGTGTCGGTTGTATTGAACTTTACTCCAATTTTTTCGGCGATTGCCCTGTTATAAATATAACCTCCGGCACTGGTTCCTGTATCAAAATTTGTTAATAGTTCTATTCCGTTCCATTTTGCGTTAAAAAGAATATCGTTACGCGACATATTGGATATCAGTTTTGTTTCTACTTTATCATCGACTTCACTCTTCGTGATTGTCAGTTTTGGGTAAGTTTTTGAAGCCCTGTTAATAATTTCCATTGACTCAGTAAAATGCTGAATATAAGATAGGCGTGAATGAGCATCAATAGTGGTATCTTTTTCTAAAATAGTTATAATCTTTCGACAAAAATCTTCGCCTTTTGCGTATTCCTGCACATCGACACATAACTGTATTACAGGATATCCAAAGTAAGCAATTAAAGGCAATGCGTCCATATTGAGTGGATTATTATCAATCAACTGTTCGTATGCCTCAATGGCTTCAAAAGGACGATTAAAGGCATTTCCTGTTTCTGCAAGATACCAAAGCACTACAAATTCGCTGTCGATACTGTCTTTGTGTTGTTGATAATAATTCTCAATGTCAAACCATTTTTTTGTAAGAATTAAGTCGACTAAAACCTGACTATGGCTAACAGGTTGTGTCAAAGCCATAGTGTTACTCAAAATTAACAGTAAAAAAAGTAAATTTAAGCGTTTCATTTTTTATTCAGTTAATAGCAATCGCATTTATTGGCCCATTTCAGGCAAACAGGTTTGTCTGTATTTATTGCTTTCCCTGTATCGTGCAACAATCCCGTAGCGAGGTCTATATGAAAAATCTGAATATTATTTGTATCACGATTGGCACAGAGCAGGAATTTATTATTCGGGGAAATGATGAAATTTCTTGGGTGGATTCCAGTTGGCTGATAACCGATTCTTGTCAATTGTCCGTTTTCGGGATTGACGGAAAAGATAGCAATACCGTCGGCTCTTAAACGATTGGACGAATAGAGAAACCGTCCGTTGGAGGTCAAATGAATGTCGGCGCTCCCTTTCCTGTCGGGAGTTTGTGTGGTGTCGGAAGCGATGGATTGTATCGCCTCCAATTTTCTATCCTTATACGTAAAAACCGTAATTTTTCCCGACAATTCGTTGATACAGTATAAATATTTTCCATTGGGATGAAAAGCCAAATGTCGGGGACCCGAACCTGTTTCCAATTCGGTTACGCTCTCGGGAGGCAGTACAAGGAAAGCATCGGTTGCATCCGGTTTTACTTCAAATGAATAAATCCGGTCTTTTCCCAAATCGGTTGCCAATAATCGTGTTCCGTCTCGAGAAAAAACGACCGTATGTACACGTGAAGCGGGAGTGTCAGCAGCATTAAAATCTATATTCATAGATAAGGGTTTTATACTTCCGTCTGTATCCAAAGGAAAAACAGAAATATTTCCACCACTGTAATTCGCCGTAACAATAAAATCATTCATTGCATCCGTATTGATATAACAGGGGCCTGCTCCTTTCGCCGGTTGAGAATTTACCAAACTCAAACTGCCTGAGGCTTTGTCGAATCGAAAAGCGCTGACAGCACCTTCCTGCGTTTCGTTGACCGAATAAACCATTCGTTCATCGTGGGAAACAACTAAGTAGGTAGGGTTCACAACTTGTTTTATATCACTTACAAAAGTAAAATCGCCGTTTTGATTATCAAAATCATAAACGGATATGCCCGAAGTCGTTCCATCAGAATAAGAACCAACTAATAAGAACCAGCGATCTTCATCGGCAGCATCTGCATAGACAGAATTTTCGCATAACATCAAACAAAGCAAAAAATAAAATATTTTACGTATCATAACAAAAATGAAGGTTAACAGGTTAGCTAAATTTTACATATAGCATGGGATTGCGGGTCATAGTTCGACTATGCTCACTAAGCAAGCCCTCAATGACAATATCAATACAGTGTGCCAATTAAAACTTTTGCTTCAATATGCTTGCTTCCAAACTTGCTTTTCCTTCGACCGCCTTTACGAAATCGTTGAAATGAGTGGATTTGTTGTGCGAATCAATAGCGGCTTGCGACTTCCATGTTTCGATAAAAACAAATTTCAAGGGATTCCCTACATCTTCAAATACATCGTAAAAAATGTTCCCCGGTTCTTTGCGGGTGGCATCTACTACCGTTTTGATGGCTTTTAATACATCATCTTTATATTCAGGCTTCACAACCACTGTAGCAACAATGGTTAGCGCCTCTTCCTGTGCAGATTGGTCACCGGCAAAAGAATTGAAAATAAACAATGAACAAAGTAAACTAAACAATACTCCTTTTACAAAAATCTTCTTCATACATTTAAAATTTTATTTGTTTAATTCGTCAAAGATAAGTATTCCTTTTTATATTTTCAAATATCTGCGTTAACTGCCAAATATTTATCAATATATTCCCGTTGCTGGAAGAAAAATTCTGCCTGCATGATTTCGTTGGATTGTGTGATTAGCGCAGATTGCCGTTTTAATGAATTAAGCCATTTCAACTGTATGGAAGCAAATTCTGCATTCTGAATAATTACAGGATTGATTGTAAACGTCCAAAACAGTGGCTCTACGTTATCATCATATTCGTAATAAACCGAGTTGGAATTTACACAAAGCGGCGACAGATAAAGTTGAATCCGGGCAGCTCCCAATATACCTGTGCGAGCCATCTCTTCGCATTTCTCAATCAATCGCAACATATCTTCTTTAAACATAATCAATTCTTTATTAGTAAGCAATTTACGATTGTAAAAATATTCTATTTCTCTAATCAGATTCAAGAAAATATTCATATCCAAAATGAGCACTATATTTTTTTTTCTGATAAAAGTATTGATTATCTTTTTTTGGAATACGAAGACTTCATCAGGTAAAACGGTTTCCGAATAGATTTTATTCCAAGAAATTTCTTTGTCTTGATACAACCATTTATAATAAGAGAATTTAAACAAGTTATAAAAATCGGCATAGAAAGGGGGCGAAAAAGTATTGAATGCCATGATTGCTTCTACTTTTTTTGCATAACTCATTTTTTCGAGCAACTCACTGTATCTACTAAGCATAAACAGAAAAAAATCGGAAGAATTTTTACCCATTTTCGAATAATCAATAAATGTCCGATTTTGCTTTTCATGTTCATAAACACTGTCGATTGAAAAGTCCAAATCGGTGGCTAATATTGCTAATTCCTGTGCCGTAAACGGAATATCGCCCCTCATTCTGCGATAAGCGGATTCTCGACTGATATTCAATATATTAACTAAATATCTTACCGGCTTTTTATTTTTGGGAATATTTTTTAATACGGTTGAAACTAATTTTTTATTTAAATCTAATTTCATAGTTTTATGTTATTTATTCTTAATTTCTTTTTATAAAAACAAATTTGTTTATCGGAATGTTTTCTTTTTCAAAAAAAATCGCTTACTTTGCATCCGCTAATAATCAAAATATCCGAATAATAAAAAATAAATAACTTTTCATTGTATGGCGCAACAGGAAGAAATTTTCAAAAAAATAGTTTCTCATTGCAAAGAGTATGGTTTTGTGTTTCCTTCATCTGAGATTTACGATGGGCTGGGTGCGGTTTATGATTATGGACAATATGGCGTTGAACTCAAAAATAATATTAAGAAATATTGGTGGGATAGCATGACTTTATTGAACGAAAATGTGGTAGGTATTGATTCTGCTATTTTCATGCACCCAACCATTTGGAAAGCCTCCGGACATGTGGATGCTTTCAACGACCCGCTGATCGACAACAAGGATTCCAAAAAACGCTATCGTGCCGATGTGTTGATTGAAGAACAATTAGCCAAATATGACGACAAAATAAATAAGGAAATAGAAAAAGCGACTAAACGTTTCGGCGATACATTCGATGAGCAAAAGTTTCGGGAAACCAATCCGCGTGTTTTGGATAATCAAGCCAAAAAGGACGAGTTGCATACCCGTTTTGCCAAGGCTTTGAACGACAGTAATCTGGAAGAACTTCGACAGATAATCCTCGATTACGAAATTGTTTGTCCGATTTCCGGCACCCGGAACTGGACAGAAGTACGTCAATTCAATCTGATGTTTTCGACCGATATGGGATCTACTTCAGACGGTGCTATGAAAATCTATCTCCGCCCCGAAACGGCACAGGGTATTTTCGTCAATTTCCTGAATGTGCAAAAAAGCGGACGAATGAAAATTCCATTCGGTATCGCTCAAATCGGTAAAGCATTTCGGAACGAAATCGTTGCACGACAGTTTATTTTCCGTATGCGTGAATTTGAGCAAATGGAAATGCAGTTTTTTGTCCGCCCCGGCGAAGAATTGACGTGGTTTGAGCAGTGGAAACAGGTGAGAATGGGCTGGCACAAAGCCTTGGGACTTGGGGATAAAAAATACCGTTTCCACGACCACGACAAGTTGGCGCATTATGCAAATGCCGCTACCGATATTGAATTTGAGATGCCTTTCGGATTTAAAGAAGTAGAAGGCATTCACTCCCGCACCGACTTCGATTTAAGCAGCCACGAAAAATATTCCGGCAAGAAAATTCAATATTTCGATCCCGAATTGAACCAATCGTATGTTCCCTACGTGATTGAAACCTCCATTGGGGTCGATCGTATGTTTTTGAGTATTTTGGCAGGCTCTTATTTTGAAGAGCAGTTGGAGGGAGGGGAAACGCGTGTTGTTCTGAAGATTCCTCCGGTGTTGGCTCCTGTGAAATTAGCCGTTTTACCTTTGGTGAAAAAAGACGGACTCCCCGAAAAAGCTCGTGAAATTATGGATCAGTTAAAGTTCGATTATCCTTGTCAATACGACGAAAAGGATTCCATCGGGAAACGCTATCGCCGGCAAGACGCTATTGGTACGCCCTATTGCATAACCATCGACCACGACACTCTGACCGACAATCAAGTTACGATTCGTTTTCGTGATACAATGAAACAAGAGCGAGTGCCTGTCACTGATTTGGAAAACATCATTGCCGATAAAGTAAGTATGAAAAATGTATTAAAACAATTACAAAAATAATTATGAAGAAAATATTTTATCTATTAATCATTTCCGCTTCAATAGGAATATTTGGTGCATGTAATAAAAAGAATGACGATATTGAAGCTTGGCAGGAAGCAAATACGAACGCTTACGAAGCGATTACGAAAAATCCGGAATACAAAGCGCTTCATACCTCAACAGGGCCTGAAGGTGTATACTATAAAGTTATTAAATCCGGAACCGGTATCGAAAGTCCCATTCAAACAAGTAAAGTAAAAGTGCTGTACAAAGGCACTTACTATGACGGAAGCGTTTTCGACGCAGGCTCAAGCGGGAATAATATTCCGGTAGAATTTACAACAGGGAGTACTGTAAGGGGGTTTAGTTTTGCTTTGCAAAATATGGTAGTCGGCGATAAATGGGAAATATGGATCCCCTATTATTTAGGGTACGGTGCCGCAGGATACACAGTCTCGGATTATTATTCATACAGTTATCAAACGATAATTAAAGGTTATACAACTTTGGTTTTTGAGGTTGAGTTAGTGAGTATTACGCAATATCCTTAATGAACAAAAACACGGCTTTATTGGTTCTCTGTTTGGCATCCTTTTTGGTGCCATTCATGGGATCGGCAATCAATTTATCACTGCCTCAAATCAGTGAAACGTTTGCCATGAAAGCTGTGTCTTTAAGTTGGATCTCAACAGCTTATTTGATTTCAACAGCGGTTTTTCAAGTACCTTTTGCCCGTCTCGCCGATTTGGTCGGGCGGAAAAAAGTCTTTATCGCCGGCTTATTACTTTTCGGTGTATCGATGTTGATGTGCGGATTCGCTACTTCGGGAGCGGCTCTCATTGTACTACGAGCCATCTCCGGTTTGAGTTGCGCTATGATGTTCGGTACAAGTATGGCAATTCTGACCGCTATTTTTCCTCCAAAAGAACGAGGAAAAGCCATTGGAATCAACACTGCCGTAGTTTATTCCGCATTGGCTTCCGGCCCCTACATAGGCGGTTTATTGACACATCATTGGGGGTGGCAAAGCCTTTTTTTCATCGTCGGAATTTTCGGATTTATAGTGGCAACCGGCGCATTTCTGTTTCTGAAAGGCGAATGGATAGAATCCAAGGGTGAACGTTTCGATTTTGTAGGGTCAATCATCTATGCAACAGGCATATTCGGTTTGATATTCGGCTTTTCCAAATTACCTCAAATCCAAGCTTTTTTATGGATTGTTGCCGGAATAGCTGCTTTTTTCATTTTCATTATATACGAACTAAAAGAGGAACAGCCGGTTTTTAATGTCCGTATATTTTCGGGTAATAAAATCTTCAGTTTGTCCTGTATTTCCGCATTGATTAACTATGCCTGCATTTCATCTACGGCTTTTATGCTCAGTTTATACCTGCAATATATCCGCGGGTTTAATTCGTTGCATGCCGGACGAATTTTAATCATACAGGCTTTCATTCAATGTATTGTCACATATTATGCAGGAAAATTATCCGACAGAATAAATCCCTCTTTTTTGGCAACTTCCGGAATGGTTATCACAGCGGTCGGATTAATCGGTTTGGTATTTTTAACGCCTGATATATCCATTACTTATATTATTGTGTTGATCGCTTTGCTGGGGCTTGGATTCGGTATGTTTTCTTCGCCCAATACGAATATCATCATGAGTTCGGTCGATAAAAAATACTACGGACAGGCTTCCGCTACTATTGGAACCATGCGCCTGACAGGACAAGCGTTCAGTATGGGTATTGCAATGATGGCTATATCCTTATATGTTGGAAACAGGGTAATTACGTCCGAATTACATCCGCAATTTATGCACAGTTTACATGTAAGTTTTGGTATATGTGCAGTATTATGTCTGCTTGGAGCATATACTTCCTCATTCAGGGTAAAGAAAAATGTTCAAATAAATTTATGAAATGTATAATATTATAATTCTATGATTATGAAAAAGAAAATGACAATGATTATGCTCGCTATCCTCTGTTTTTCGGTATCTTCGTTACAAGCAGGCATCCGGATAGGCGTCAAAGCTGGTGTTAATTTAGCGCAACCTGCATTCAACACCGATGCAATTAAAACAGAAAATTTTACAGGATTTCAAGCCGGACCTGTAATAGAAATTTCAGGATTATCGGGATTGGGAGTAGAAGCTGCCATTCTCTACAGCCAACAGGGAATGAAAATTAAAGGTCTTTCATTGGAGGAAAGAATTAGTACTTTGGATGTTCCCGTCAATCTGAAACTGAATTTTTCATTGGCAAATATGGTAGGTTGTTACTTAACAGCAGGTCCTTATGTCAGTTTCAAGTTGGACGAACAAACAACCAATCTAAAAAATACTTACGATAAGGTTTTGGAAAATTGGGAAGGTAAAGATTTTGGTGTAGGATTAAATTTTGGCGCCGGAGTTAAATTGTTGAGCAATTTGCAAGTAGGCGTTAATTACCAACTTGGTTTGAATGACGATTTTAAAAATTACAAATTTGATTTGGAAGGAGTAAGTTCGGTTCTTGACGCTAATGCTAAAACCCGAATCTGGTCGATAACTGCCACTTATTTCTTTTGATGTATGTAGAAGTTATATTGCCTGTCCCTTTGGCTGACTCCTATACCTATTCTGTTCCTCCGGAAATGGAGAAGCAAATTGCAGAAGGCATTCAGGTACAGGTCGAATTTGGTAAAAACAAACGCTATTCCGGGATCATACATTCCATTCGGCAAACTCCTCCGGAATCGTTAAAGCAAATAAAACCGATTATTTCGGTTGAAAGCGAATGTCCGGTAGTTTGTTATCCACAAATTCCGTTCTGGGAATGGATTGCCGGTTATTACCTGTGTAAATTGGGTGAAGTTTGCCATGCAGCGCTTCCTCCCGGACTACGCTCCGAATCGTCGGTTACTTATTCGGAAAAAAAGGAAACTTACGTCCGGCTTGCTTCTTCCGATTCTGCAAATGTCGATTCCAACGCTGTTTTCAAATTGGTAAA
>Ga0082212_10009876_pt1 | contig 12266 bp, 10 predicted proteins | sample TergutNt197P3_FD_71548 | JGI IMG/M metagenome (GOLD analysis project Ga0082212, IMG submission 71548) | Neocapritermes taracua P3 segment gut microbial communities from Petit-Saut dam, French Guiana - Nt197 P3 | ecosystem: Host-associated > Arthropoda: Insects > Digestive system > Gut ... | reverse complement strand
TCCTTTTTTCGCTTCATGGTACAATGCTCCCGAAGTCGCCTCCTCTGCCCAAAGGGGACGACCGAAAGGACAGAACGGGAGAGGGTTTTCAGAACGGGAAAAACGGCGGCGGGTTCGCCTCCGGTATGCCCCAACGAAAGCCTTCACTATTGACCGAACCTTAAAGGACACTAACATGGCGAAACGTTCAAAGCGTTATCGAAACGACGCAAAAAAAGTTAAATCAGACACTCTGTTTTCCGTCGCAGATGCCGTCGAGCAACTGAAAAAGTTTGACTCCACAAAATTCAACCAGAGCGTAGAAATTGCGATGCGACTCGGCATTGATTCGAAGCAGGCTGACCAGTTGGTACGCGGCTCCATCATCCTGCCACACGGCATCGGAAAAACCCTCCGAATCTGCGTCATTGCCAAAGGCGACAAAGCCGAAGAAGCGAAAAGCGGCGGTGCAGATACCGTCGGCGATGCCGAACTCGTTGCGAAAATCAAAGACGGTTGGACCGAATTCGATGTCTGCATTGCCACACCCGATATGATGGGACTCGTGGGTCCCCTCGGGAAAGTGCTCGGTCCTCGCGGCTTAATGCCTTCTCCCCGTGCAGGAACGGTAACGATGGATGTGGTCAAAACCATCAAAGAATACAAGGCGGGGAAGGTCGAATTCCGAAACGATAAAGCCGGTATCGTCCAAGCCAACGTCGGGAAAATCAGATTCGAAAAACAACAACTCGTCGAGAATATCGAAGCGTTTTTACAATACATTCAGCAGTTGAAACCCGCCGCCGTCAGAGGGACTTACGTCAAAAGCGTTACGATTTCCGCAACCATGTCCCCTGGGGTCAAGGTCATTTGCTAACGTGCCGCTTCCGTTTTTTCCATCACCGTATCATTTTCAGTATTTTCCCAAAAAGAGTCATGAGTAAATTTGTCAAACAACTCGTTGCCAATGATATTGCCAAGCGGCTGGAGGGGGTTCCCTACCTGATGCTGGTCGGCTTGACCGGTGTGAATGCGAATAACACGGTAAACCTTCGTGCGACACTTGCTTCCAAGGGGATCAACCTTATGGTCATCAAGAACAGCATGGCGAAACGCGCCACCGAAGGAACCGTGCTTGCGCCAGCATTTGAAAATATGGTCGGTGCTTATGCCGTTTGCTGGGGATCGACCGATATTGTTACATTGGCAAAGGAATTGGTCAAACTGACCAAGGAAAAAACCCTTCAAGGTTTTGAAATTCGCGGTGCGGTACTTGATGGGGAAGCCCTCGAAGCTGCCCAAGCCATTGGTATTAGCAAGTGGCCCACCCGCGAAGAGCAAATTGCCATCCTGCTGGGACAAATCCTCGGTGTGGGAGCGAAACTCTCTGGGCAACTTATCGCCTTTGGAGGGAAAATTGCGAGTCAAATTGAAAAAATCGCCAAGAAGGGCGAATAAACCGTACAACCAGCCAAACGTAGTTTTGGTTGGATACTAAATTACCTTGTTCCAAAAGCCTCGAGATAGAGTCTTGCGATGCCGAATGTGTGTGAGATTCGGTAACTCGTTTCGTTGAGTGCGGACAAGATCAACCACCATTTTTACGAAAGGACATTTCAGATGAGCGAAACAAGAGAATTTTCTACAGCGACTAAGGAACTTGGCGACAAAATTGTTGCCTTGACCTTGAAAGATGCCAAAGAATTGAGCGATTACTTGAAAGATGTGCATGGTATTGAACCGGCTGCAGGCGGTGCCGTGATGATGGCAGCACCGGCGGGCGGCGAAGGCGGAGGAGCAGCGGCAGTCGAAGAAAAAACCGAGTTCGACGTGGTTTTGGAAGGCTACGACGATGCCAAAAAGGTTGCCGTCATCAAGGTCGTCAAAAACGCCACTGGCGGCGGACTTGCCGAATCCAAAACGCTCGTCGAGTCGAAGCCATGCAAAATCAAGACCGGTGTCTCGAAAGAGGAAGCCGACAAACTTAAGAAGGAACTTGAAGAAGCCGGTGCTCAAGTCAGCGTCAAATAGTTTCCGTGTACGAGCGGTTTTCGGTTCGGATGTTTTCCTCCTTGTGTTCAAAGCCGGATCGTTAGCCGCTTTTTTATGAATTTTCGTCTCCCGATGGTTTTTGAACACGAAATGCACGAAAAAACGAAAAGCACGAAAGAAAATGTTGGATCATTTCAACAAAATTTCGTGTATTTTGTCGTTTCGTGTGTTTCGTGTTATAAACACGGTTAACAGTACGGTATATTATTCACTTACCCAAAGGATCACGATCTATGGCAACTCCGGCAGAACGTCGCATTATTTTCAACGAAATCAAACATTTCGGTACGCAGACAACGGTTTTTGAGATTCCTGACCTGACAAAATTGCAAACCGAAAGTTATGAAAAGTTTTTGCAGGACGATGTTCCTCCCAGAAGGCGGGCAGACGTGGGATTGGAGTCGGTTTTGCGGGAATCTTTCCCCATCGAAAACTTCGACAAAACTGCCCGGCTGGAATATCTCTATTACGAATTGGAAAAACCCCGATATACTCCCGATGAGTGTCGGCAACTCCGATTGACCTACGGAAGACCGTTCAAGGTACGCCTGCGTCTGGTCCGGGGCGATAATACTTACGAGGAAGATGTCTATCTCGGCGACATTCCGGTCATGCTCGGCGGCGGCGAATTCATCGTCAACGGAGCGGAACGTGTCGTCGTCAGCCAGTTGCACCGCAGTCCGGGTATTGATTTCGTTGCCGAACTGGATGGTGACCGGAAGGTTTATAATTGCCGAATCATTCCTGAACGAGGCAGTTGGCTTGAAATCAACTTCACCCGCAAGGAAACGCTTTCGATTAAAATCGATCAGAGTAGCAAGTTGCCGATTATGATGCTCCTTCGGGCAATGTCCCCGGATTACAGTACGAACGCACAACTGATGAGGGCGTTTTTCAAGACGGGAGCCGTAAAAATTGCGGATGCCAAATCGACCGTTCCAAAATTGGAAGGGAAGGTTTCCGTTTCTACTGTTACCTATCCCAAAACACATGAAAAGGCGGGAGAAGTTATCGTTGAATCGTGCGAGACGATCACCAAAGCAAAAGCGACGGAATTGTGTGCCGCCGGGTTGAAACCGCCGAAGATCGAAGTCCTTGACGATCAAAAGAGTCGGCTTCTGCTCAACTGTTTTAACGAAGATAAAACCAGTTCGCACGAAGAAGCACTGGCAAAGATTTACATGCGGCTTCGTCCCGGCAACCCGCCGCAACTGGACAAAGCGAGAGACCTGTTTAACGACAAGTTTTTCGATGTGAACCGTTACCGGCTTGGTCAGGTAGGGCGTTTTCGTATCAATCGCAAACTGGGACTTAACATTCCAGAAGAGATTATGACGCTCCGCGCCGAGGACATCGTTGAAGCGGTCAAGTATGTCAATCGCCTCTGGGCGGGAGACCGGACTGCCGAAGTTGATGATATTGACCATCTCGGCAACCGGCGTTTGCGGACGATTGACGAACTTGCCAGCGATGAACTCCGTAAAGGTTTTTTGAAATTGAGACGCACCGTTCAAGAACGTTTGCAGGCTCGAGTGAATGATGCCGATGTTACGCCGCGTCAGGTGATCAACCAAAAGAGCGTCTCCGCCGCCATCGAATACTTTTTCAGTCGCGGCGAGTTGTCTCAGGTCGTTGACCAGACGAATCCATTATCCATGTTGACGCATGAACGTCGTCTCTCCGCTTTGGGACCCGGCGGTTTGAACCGGAAGCGGGCAGGGTTCGATGTCCGCGACGTTCACTCGTCCCACTATGGTCGTATCTGTCCGATTGAAACGCCGGAAGGAACGAACATTGGTTTGATTTCGAGTTTGAGTATTTATGCTGCCGTCGATAAATACGGTTTTCTTATTTCGCCGTACCGCCGTGTGAAAAACGGAAAACTGACCGACGACATTGATTGGCTCAAAGCATACGAAGAGCATGACAAACACGTTGCTCCTGCGGATACCAAAATTGTTAAAGGGAAAATTGTCGCGGATGACATTTCAGGGACAGTGGTCGTGCGCTGCAAAGGTGATTACGATCCGGTTGTACCGGAGGATGTCGAATATATCGACGTGTCTCCGAGCCAGATGATCGGCGTTTCGGCAGGATTGATCCCCTTCCTCGAACATGACGATGCGAACAGGGCATTGATGGGTTCAAACATGCAACGTCAAGCGGTGCCGCTTTTGGAATCGGAACCCGCCCTCGTTACCACGGGACTCGAAGGTCGGGCGGCATTCAATTCAAGTTTGATGATTCACGCAATTCGGGAAGGAGCCGTTAGTTACGTCGATTCTCAACGAATTAAAATCGCTTCCATAGATGGTTTTGAAGACGAATACGTTTTGAGAAAATTCGTCGGAATGAATGAGAGGACATGCCAAAACCAGGTGGCAATCGTCAAGCTGGGCGAAAATGTCCAAGCGGGACAAATTATCGCCGATGGTGCGAGCATGTACAAAGGGGAACTCTGTCTCGGACGCAATGTGCTTGCCGCATTCATGACTTGGGATGGTTTCAACTTTGAGGATGCGATCATCATCAGTGAAGAACTCGTGAAGAAGGATACGTACACGTCGATTCACATCGAGGAGTTTGACATTGAAGTTCGGGATACAAAATTGGGACGCGAAGAATTCACCAATGACATTCCCAACGTTGGGGAAAGGGCACTGCGAAACCTCGATGAGTATGGAATTGTACGTATCGGAACATACGTCCGACCAGGCGATATTCTGGTCGGGAAGGTGACACCGCGTGCCAAAGCAGAACTCACACCGGAAGAAAAATTGCTCCATGCCATTTTCGGTCGGCACGGTGAAGATGTGAAGAACGAATCCCTCGAAGTGCCCTCTGGGGTTGAAGGAATCGTGATCGGAACGAATAAGTTTTCCTGCCGAATGAGTCTCTCCGAAGAAGAGCGAAAGGTTTTTGACAGTGAACTCCGGCGTGCGGAAAAAGAGGAAGATGAACGAATCAATGCTTTGTTCAATCCGATGATCGCGGAACTGGAAAAAGCGGTTGGCAAGTCATTTGAAAAAAGCATGTTGGAACAGCCGAAACTTTTCCGGTTGGAACAACTCAACTTGGAGGACAACGCGAAGGCGAAGAAGATTTATGAAAAGCATTGGTCTGCCATCGAGGCGGCAACTGATGCGAAAGACCGGCGGATCAACACGATGAAGCGGGGCGACGAACTTCGTCGCGGCGTGTTGCAGATGGTTAAGGTGTATATTGCTGCAAAACGTGTCATTTCGGTCGGTGACAAAATGGCAGGTCGGCACGGAAACAAAGGGGTGATCTCCAAAATTTTACCCCGTGAAGATATGCCGTATCTTGCCGATGGTACGCCGGTCGAAATTTTGTTGAATCCTCTGGGCGTGCCGAGTCGTATGAATGTCGGACAGATTCTAGAAACGCATCTCGGTTGGGCAGCGGCAAAATTGGGTTATCAGGCGGTTACGCCCGTGTTTGACGGTGCCACCGAGACGGACATCAATGAGGAACTAAAAAAAGCCAACTTGCCGGTGCATGGCAAGGTTCGGTTGTATGATGGTCGCACCGGCGAGCATTTTGATCAGGAAACGACGGTCGGGTTCATTTACATGCTGAAATTGCACCATCTTGTTGACGACAAGGTGCATGCTCGAAGCACGGGACCGTATTCGCTGATCACACAGCAACCGTTGGGGGGAAAAGCCCGATTTGGCGGTCAGCGGTTCGGGGAAATGGAAGTTTGGGCGTTGGAGGCTTATGGGGCGGCATACACACTCCAAGAGTTGCTCACGGTCAAAAGCGACGACGTGGAGGGGCGGACAAAAATTTATGAGGCGATGGTCAAGGGCAAGAACACTTTGGAAGCGGGCACGCCTGCGAGTTTCGATGTCTTGACCAATGAAATTCGCGGACTCGGTTTGAACATGCAACTCGAAAAAGTCGGCGATTCCGATTTGGATAACATGGAAAAGGACATGTAAGAACTCGTTCATGAAACTCTTACCTTCATCCCAGAATCGACGGACTATGGCTTTTGCACGAAAGTGAAATCCCCGTGGTAGGCAATAGACCGTCGGGCAATTGCGCCGGCAACGATGACTAAAGTAAGGGAAGATTCTTACTGCGTTCCGGGTTGGTGTAATGCAAACGGGGACAAAAATGACCATTTTCATGCCGTTTTCAGTATATCTTGAAAACTGCCACCGGACTGATGTCCCCCCCCTTGTCCAATGGCGTTTTTTCCGATAAAATGACCGTCAGAGTTATGAGCAGATCAATCAAAAAGGGTCCTTTCGTTACCGCAAAACTGTTCCGAAAGGTCGAGAAATTGGAAGCCGTCGGCAAAAAGGAGCCGATCAAAACGTGGGCACGGGCATGCACCGTTGTTCCAGAGTTCGTAGGACATACGTTTCTCGTCCATAATGGGAAGGTGTTCAACAAAGTCTTCATTACCGAAGATATGGTCGGACATAAACTGGGGGAGTTTTCCCAGACCCGAATTTTCCGGGGACACGGCGGTAAGGGGGGTAAAAAATAGGACCGGAGTATCTCGGTCAACGATGTTGAGGGATGCTTGCGTTTTAACCGCAATGCGAAAAAGAGGTGAATCACTATGGCAACAGCAGGTAAAACATATTTGGCAAAACACCGGTACGCTTCCATGAGCGCACGAAAGGTGAGACCGTATGCAGATCTCGTTCGGGGAAAATTCGCCGATGAAGCCCTTGAACTCTTGGCATGTTATCCTGCCCGGGGAGCGAGATTGCTTGAATCCGTGATCAAAAGTGCTATCGCCAATGCCGAAGATCAACGGGCACAGAATATCCCTAATCTTGAAGTCATTGAAGTTCGGATCGACGGGGGACCCATGTCACGCCGGTTTCGTCCCAAAGCACGAGGATCGTCAAGCATTTATTTCAAACGAACTGCACACATCACGGTGATCGTGGGATAAGTTTTTCACCGATAAGTGCCATGCCGTCTTTCCCGCGAGTGCGGGAATCTGGATGTGACGTAATAAACCTGTTTCTCTGGATTCCTGGTTTCGCAACAGGAATGACTGGGTTCCGGGAACTTTGCAGAGTGACTGTCTGTCACAGCGGATAGATTGACACATTTCCGTTTTGATGGTATCCTGATCGCAATAAATTAACCCTCCGATATTTTCAATGTCTAAACGACTTTTTACAAGTGAAGCCGTCAGTATGGGACATCCTGATAAACTGGCGGACCAAATTTCCGACGGTGTTCTCGATGCCCTGTTTGCCGAAGACCCGATGAGCCGCGTTGCCTGCGAAACAATGGTAACGACTGGCATCGCCATCATCGCAGGTGAAATCACCACCAAAGCGAGAATCGACTACCAAACCGTCGTCCGTAATGCGATCCGTGATGTCGGATACACCGACGACCACTGGGGAATTTGTGCCGATACATGCGCTGTGATGGTCGCACTGGATCGCCAAAGTCCCGACATTGCTCAGGGAGTCAACGACGACAAAGAGGGTCGTCACGCCGGTGAAATCGGAGCAGGCGATCAAGGACTCATGTTCGGTTACGCTTGTAATCACACGCCGGAGTTGATGCCGCTCCCCATTGCGTTGGCTCACCGGATCACGAACCGGTTGACCGAAGCCCGATTCAAAGGGGAAGTCAACTGGCTCCGTCCCGACAGCAAAAGTCAAGTGACGATTGAGTTCGACGGCTTGAAACCGGTGCGAATCGACACGGTCGTCGTTTCAACGCAGCATGATCCGAGCATCGAACAAAAGGGGATTGCCGATTATATTATTCCAAAAATCATTGAGCCGATTCTGCCGAAGGATTTGGACGCTAAGGGAATCAAGTACCACATCAATCCGACGGGTAAGTTTGTGGTCGGTGGTCCGCACGGTGATTGTGGGTTAACGGGGCGGAAAATCATTGTTGATACTTACGGCGGCTGGGCTTCTCACGGCGGTGGGGCGTTCAGCGGCAAAGACCCGACGAAAGTTGACCGCAGTGCCGCCTATATGGCTCGGTACGTTGCCAAGAACATCGTGGCGGCGGGACTTGCCGACTCCTGCGAGGTGCAGTTGGCGTATGCGATTGGTGTGCCGGAACCGGTAAGTGTGTCGGTGGACACGCGTGGAACATCAAAAATTGCCGAAGAAAAACTGTCTCAGATCATTCGAGAGGTGTTTCCATTGACTCCATCGGGCATTATTAAGACGTTGGACTTGAGTCGTCCGATTTACCGCAAGACGGCGGCGGGAGGACACTTCGGTCGTAGCGAACCCGAATTTGCGTGGGAAAAGACCGACAAAGTCGATGAATTGAAAAAACGGGGATAGAACACCAGTCGCATCCCAACGTAATTCCCAAAAATTACACCGCAAACGGGGACAAATTGGACGTTTCTTTTCTGTCATTCCGGCGCAAGCCGGAATGACAAAAATGACCATTTTCATGCCGTTTTCAGTCTATCTTCCAGTGAAAGGAGGTTATGAGACGGTTATCTAATGGTCAACAGGACACCACATCCCGGTGCAAGCCAAGTTTGTTCGCCAGCAAGAGGAACTTCCCCGCGATTGAACGAACTGACAAGCATAATCCTGCCCTTTTCCTTGAATTGAACACTCAAAGAGATCGAAGAGTGGATATTTTTGTTGACGACAAGCGCGTAGGGTTTTCCGTCAGAATCAACAAATTCGCCGACCAGCAATGCACCGCCGCCGACCGATTCAATAAGTTGGGCAGATTCTATATCTTGACCGCCCCGAGGAATTTTTCCTGTGTGGAACACGTTAACACTTTTTAACGTGCGATAAACCGGGACAAGGGAATGAATTTGGAGATTGATATTCCGCATCATCCCCCATGTTTTTGTGCGGTACCCGAAGCGGTCAATCGGTGCAAGGCGATAATTGCCGACCTGCGGCGAATAGTAAGTAAAATAACCGATTCCTCTGCCGCCGTACGCCAACGTTGAATAGACCTGAATGGCTAACGTTGCGTCCGAGGGTTCAGCATAGTTAAAATGGGTATTTGCCAACACAACATTCCAGAACGGAATACCGGCTTGCAGTGATTTCCTGCGGACAGACTCCATATTGCCGTAAAACTTGTCTTCATCAAATCGTCCCCCTTCGTAAAGCGAATAATTGTCGTAGGAAATGTACGGCGGTTTACAGGTTTCAACATATTGGTCGAGATGCGCGGCGTAATCTGCTGAACCCAGTTGCTCCGGCGAGGCATAGTCTGGAAAAAGATTGATATATGGTAGAACATTCTGTTTTTTCACCGCTTCAGACCAAACGTTCAATTTTGGAAACAGCGAGGCGTTCGGTTCATCACGGAGGTAAACCGCATATACGACTTTCCGGTCTTCGGGGTCGGCAATCGATTCCATCAACGTTTTGACCGTTTCGTCCGCTTTTTCCTGCGTGATTTCACGAGACAGATCAAAGGATGATGACAAAATTCCCATCAGGTTGTTATTTCTGACATGTTTGAGATTCTGGGTACTGGTGAATCCACTCGTGTTGAATCCGCAATCGTACAGGTCACGCATGACTGCGTCCATATCGGCGAGGTCACCTCCGAGATCACCCCAGGTTCCGCTTGACGCTTCGCTGGGCATTCCCCCCCAGGGGAAGATGATGAATTCCGACGGTGCCACCCGCTTGGACACCGAATCGGCAGGTTTCTGTGCGAATGCAACGGAAACGGCAAGCACGAAGAAGAACGAAATGGAAAATGCGTATCGTAGGTTGATCATAGTTCAGTGGTTTGGTGGGATTTGCTTTGACTCCTCATGCATCATTGTACTATCGCGTATGATGGAGTGCAAGCCGGCATCCGCGGCGCAATGACGAGCACACAGTCTGACTCCTTGACTCCTGCCACCAAATGAACCCCTACTGGACGAATTTTGCTTTCAAGGTAGAATACAGGGCTGACCGGTGTCTTAACCAGTGCCCAAGATGATGAAAGGAGAGCATTTGTGGTAAAATTAGTCATTCGTGACAAAGAGTCTATTCAAGAAGCAGTTCGACGGTTTCGTAAACTGATCGAACGTAGCGGTCTTAAAAAAGAGATGCGTCGGCGTGAACACTTTGAAAAGCCGAGCGAAATCAAGCGGCGAGCCAGACTTCGAGCCATCCATCGTTGCCGACATCTTCAGCGACTTGCCAACGAAGGAGTGAGATAACTCCTTAAAGCGACAACGTTTTGCGCTCCTGTCCTGTTTTCCCGTTTTGAACATGTCACGGCTGATTTGAAATGGCAACTCATACAGCCCACGCCCTGACTGCGTCCGTTTGCATGTCTCCCAATAGGCAGGCACTCGATCGCCAGTCGGCAACCCACCTGAAACCGGCATGAAATTTCTCTTCAAAAGCCCTATTGTGAACTAACGCGGACGACTTCCCCGCTCAACCTGAAAATCATAAGTCATCGACTTCTTAACTTCTATAGTCTGCGGCTCTTTGGTGTAATAAACCTCGCGTTCTTGAGTGGATTGGTCACCAGTACTTACCTGTAAAGGAGTACCATCCAAACTCATCACCGTTTCAGCCCGAGGTGCTGGAACAAAGAGGGCATCGGAAGCAACGATGTAGGTTCCCCGTGGAATACCATCGCCATCATTGATGAGTCCAATGGAATATTTGCCTTCCTTGATGGTGGCTCGTCCCAACTCTGTTTCGCTGGTAAAAAAGACGGTGCCGGACATGACAGGCTCTCCATTATCGGAGTATGTTACTATCCCCGTTACTTTGACGTTTTTACCGCAACCGAGCGCACAAAGGCAGACCAAAAGCAACACGCCTGTGCTGTACCGAAAAACCAAATTGTCTAATTTCATGAAGTAATCTCCTGTAAACAAGGTTGTAATTTTTTCTAATCGTCATTCCTGCGTAGGCAGGAATCCAGAAAAACGGATTGAATACCTGTACGTCTGGATTCCCGCTTTCGCGGGAATGACGGCACTCCCTACGGCAACGACACGGCTTCGCCATCACTGACGTTAGAGAGTGCTGTAATGATTAACGAATTAATCGTTACGCTACACCCACGAACCGACCCATCGCCGAGGGCAAGACTCAGTGTTCCCGGATGATAACTGCCAAGTCCATATTCTATTCCCCACGCGGGTGCTGCAATGAGTCCCTCACTGTTTGCTTGTTGCCGTACCTGTTCACTGGGTTCCTTGGGTGACCGGGCAATGGTCTGAACGTTTGCAAGCCAGGGGGTAGGGTCGATTGCTGCTCGTGCATACCCACTATCCCACCAGTTTATCAAAGCACCGATGTAAGAAATGTCCCATGTGTACTTTGTGTTATCTGGATGAAAATCTCCACCATTCGAACTTTGAAGTCCTAACGCCCAGGAGGGGATATGTTTCTCCGCAAAAACAATCTGGTTGCTCGTTCCATCTTTCCACCGGGACATGGTATCCCCGGGACTCCAACTCGTAATTTGGTTATGGTGATAGATTTCATTGCCATTATAACCGGGATTGAACGACAAGGACGGTAAACGGAAGGGTCCACGTTGCAAATTTTGCCGTCCACCTTGAATCCAACCATATTCCGGGCTGTTGGCATCGATAATAAAAGTAATGCCGCGGATCCAATCGTGTCCGGGCCATTCCGGGTTTCCATCTCTGGTTATACCATCCCTTTTTGCAACGATCGTGCAATAATCACCACGAGGTCCGGCAACAGGGTTTTCAGGACCGTCTCCAGCCACCTCCAACATCTGCATCCCCGCCCGCCGTGAAGGACACTTCATGTAAGGAACAGAACTCAGAGCAGTCCGTTGTTCGGCATTTAATGATTGCCGAAAAAACCAATGACCGTGTGCATTGCGCATGGGCGATCCAACGGCGTAATGTCCCGCATCGGGTCCCCCTCTGGTATCCATGATATCCGCATTTCCCTGCTGTTCACTGTAGGACCAAAGAAGCGGGAAAATGGATTGACCAAATCCAAAAACGCAGATCGGAGGAAGACCATCTCGTGAGGAATGGAAGGTATGGACGCTTAAAGCGATCTGTTTCAGGTGATTGGAACATTGCATCCGCCGTGCGGCTTCTCGGGCAGCCTGTACCGCCGGCAAAAGCAGGGCGATTAACATTCCGATAATCGCAATGACAACAAGAAGTTCGACGAGTGTAAAGCCTAGTTTTTGCCGTAAGTTCTTTGGGGACAGTAATTTATGACTCCCCCCCCCCCCCTTTGGGGGCATTAAAAAAAAAGGGTTTTCCC
>Ga0082212_10009875_pt1 | contig 12266 bp, 12 predicted proteins | sample TergutNt197P3_FD_71548 | JGI IMG/M metagenome (GOLD analysis project Ga0082212, IMG submission 71548) | Neocapritermes taracua P3 segment gut microbial communities from Petit-Saut dam, French Guiana - Nt197 P3 | ecosystem: Host-associated > Arthropoda: Insects > Digestive system > Gut ... | reverse complement strand
TAAACAGCAGCACCAGCAGGATGAACGCGAAATGCCTGGCGAAACGCAGGGTCGATACCATAAAAACGCCTCCCGATCATAAAATTTATGTGCAGTTTTACCCGCACTAGTAGGATATCACACAGATTGGCGGATGTCAACAGCGATCTGCTTTTTCAGCCTCTCGATGTCCGCGAATTTTTTCTCGGGCCGCAAATAGCGCAGTAGCCGCACCGGGATGCGCTTCCCATACAGGTCCCCCGCAAAGCCGATGACGTGCGTCTCGCTTCTCAGAGCGTCGCCCGCAAAGCAGGGCCGCGTGCCGATGTTCGTCACGCTCGCCCTCCATTGCCCCCCAACAAAGGCCTGCGAGGCATACACCCCGTGCCGCGGCACCGCAAAGCCCTGCGCAAAGGCTTGGTTGAGCGTCGGGAAACCAAGGGTTCTCCCGATGTGTTCGCCCTCCTCTACCGCGAACGCGTAGCCGAAGGGCCTGCCCAGCATGGCGTTGGCGTCCGCCAGATTGCCCGCCTCCAGGGCCTGCCGGATGCGCGTGGAACTCACCGGCGCGCCTTCGTAGTCGATCTCCGGCGTGGCGCACAGCAGGACCCCGTGCGCGCCGCACAGCGCCCGCAACTCGTCCACATGCCCCAGCGCCCCCGCCCCGAAGCGGTAGTCGTAGCCGCAGCACAGCGCCCCGGCGTGGAAGCGCCCCAGCAGCACCTCCTCGAAGAACGCCCTTGGAGACAGGTCTTTGATCTCGCCGAACTTCGCGTACAGCAGCTCCAGCCCGAGCTCGCGCAGCCTGCAATCGCGCTCCTCGTCGGTGAGCAGGCGCGGCGGCGCGCTGCCCGTGAGCGCCTGCTGGGGATGCTGGTCGAACAGCAGTACGGCGGGCGTGTAAGTGCCCGCCTGCCGGGCGGCGGCCTCCAGCACGGCCATGTGCGCCGTGTGCAGGCCGTCGAACGCCCCGAGGGCGATGGCTCTGGTCATGGAACGAATGAACCTTTCCTTGCTTTTTCCACCAAATTATACCCTATGGGCTGAGGGAAAGCAAGTGTTTTTTTTGGCGAACAAATATTTCACTCCCATCTATTGACAAGAGAAACAACTTCTGGTAAAATAGTCTTGTGGTGTTGCCTATACGGTAGGCGGTTAAATCCTGCCCCCGAAAGGGGGGATGTATCATGGAATTTTTGGTTCTGTTAGTAGTATTACTGATTGTGGCCACGGGTTACATTAACGCATCAAAGAAATAACCGCCCCAGCGTCCAAACCGAGCGGTTAATTCTTTAACTCGTTCTTATTAGGGGGCTAACCGTCTATACGGCGGCACCATCTCTGCTTTCATTATACTATATTCTATTGGGCAAGTCAACATGAAAAAGAAAAATTTTTTCAAAGGAGTCACACCCATGAAACGCCTGTTTATCCTGATTATATCATTGCTTCTGCTCACGGCCTGCGGCGGGGTACCAGAAACGCCAACAGAACCAACCACAGAGGTAACAACGACCACAATAACAACAGAAGAACCAACAACCGAAGCACCGGCAACCGAACCCATCGAAATTTCAGCCGCAAAGCCCTTCACGAAGGACGACATCGCCACCATTGAGACAAATTTCAAGACCGTCGGGGATTACGTGAATGCCGTACCTGCTGCATGGTATAAGGTGGACCACTGGGATGCGTACGGCTGCGAAATCTTCGTTCATTTTTTTGACCATAAACCGAATGAAGCCAGCCAAGCATTCCTCTACCTTCAACTGCGCGATGAAACTCTGTGCGACATAATAGAATACAAATATACTGAACTGTTGCAGGAACTGCCCAAAGTCTTGCTAGACACCAAAAAAGCAGAGATTCGCAGCATCGACTTCGCCAAAATAGGCAGCGCTATTACCCCGCCTCGTGGCATCAAGGTTGGTGATTCGGCGCAGAAGATTTTTGATTCTTACCCGGATTATCGCACTGGCGACAGCGATGTGCTCTATGACATAACCAAACTGTACCCTGAGGCGAAGCCAGAGTGGGGAAAGTGGGATGGCGAAGGCTGGTCCAACATTAATTTCATGGGCGGTGGCATCATGGCAGGCGGCGTGGGTTTCTCATACGCTGAGCAGCCCTGGGGATGGGATGACAGGGAGAGCGACTACACCTGGCTGAACATGTATAACCCACGTTATCTATTGACATATCAAGTGGAGTACAACATCATCACAGGCATTGAATACAAGCTGCTGTATCATCCCGGTTAAATTTCTTGCATTCCCCACCCGCTCTATGTTATAATAGCGAAAACAACCAATGGAGGAAACACACATGCAGCAGCGCATCGCCGTGGTATCCGGCAAGGGCGGGGTGGGCAAGTCCACCGTAAGCGCCTGCCTGGCCCAGCAGATGGCCGCGCGGGGGCACCGGGTGCTGCTCATTGACTGCGACATCGGCCTGCGCAGCCTGGACCTCATCCTGGGCGTGGACGAGCACGTGCTGTTCACCTGGGCGGACGTCGCCCTGGGTCGCTGCACGCTCCAGCAGGCGGTGATGGTCTTCGACAGGCTGCACCTGCTGTGTGCGCCGCTGCAGCCCGAGCGCGCCCTGGAGGAGGACATGCTGGAGACCCTGGTGAAGTCCTGCGGCGAATACGACGTCATCATTATCGACGCCCCGGCGGGCATCGGCTTCGGGTTCCGCACGGCCGTGACGGCCTGCTCCCGCTGCCTCATCGTCACCACGGCCGACCCCATCTGCGTGCGCTCGGTGGCGGCGGCCTCCAAGCAGGCCACGCGCCTGGGCTGCAACGATATTCGTTTATTGATCAATCGATTTGACCGCCGCCAGGCCCTACGCGGTGAATTCCTCATGATCGACGACGTGATCGACCTGACCGAGACGCAGCTCATCGGCGTGGTGCCCCAGGATACCCGGCTGTTCGCCCGCACGGCCAACGGCGCGCCGCTGCAGGAGAGCATCGTGACGCAGGCCCTGACGCGCGTGGCGGCAAGGCTGGACGGCGAAAATATACCGCTGGAGATTCCGGCGGCGGGGTGACTACAACAATTGCCGCACAACCCAATGCACGAAATAATGACATGCCTCATCCTGCGGCTCAACCGTTTTGTTGAAGTACCGGCACTGTTTGTTGTCACTATTTAAATCGGCAACCGGCAGGGCCCAGGCGCAGTTTTCACATATCTTATCCATATATGGCCAGGTCAGTTTGAGTTCTTCCCAATCGATTGGTTCGTTCCTATCCATTGTGATCCCTCCTTAATTTTATTATAAAACTTATTTTCAGTTTGTCAACGTATATTTAGTTTATTTTTCGAATGTTGCTTTGTCTCCTGTACAATAGAGTGCAGGAGGCGATTATTATGCAATTTGGAGACATCCTGCGCTGGCTAATCGATGAAAACGACTTAACTCAAAAGAAACTCGCCGAGGATTTGCACGTCGCCGCATCTACTTTGGGCAACTATGCTCAAAACTCGAGCGAGCCAGATTTTGACATGCTAAAGCGCCTGGCCGACTATTTCAACGTGAGCACGGACTACCTGCTGGATCACCACCCCAAGCAGGGCGCGAACGACATCGAGGACGACCTGCTGGGCGCCTTCCGCCAGCTGCCGCCCAAGCAGCAGCACATCTGCTTGGAGCAGGTCAAGGCGGCGGCCACGGTCTGCGGCGAAAACAAGTAAGGAGGCCCCTTCATGCAAATCCTTGTCGCCATCATCACGGCACTGTTTCAGTTTCTGCCCTTCGTCGGCCAAGGCAGCGCGCAGGCCACGGGCCGGGCCCTGGCGGAGCAGTCCACCTACACCGTCTACACCATTCCGGGCACACAGACCCGCAGCGTTCTGATCAGCGTCCCCCTGGATGAGGAGCAATTCTTGCAGCTCTACGCGCCGCCGGTGCTGCGGGCCTTCACCAAGGCGGCGCTGGAGGTCCAGGGCTCGTCTGTCCCGAAGGGCACGAAGGTGACCTTCCTGCTGATGGACGCGGACCACATCGCGGGGGAGACCGCGATGCACTTGGTCGGCTACGTCTTCACCAGCCTGGCCGGCGGGGAGCGGGGCATTTTCGCGGGCCTGCACGAGCGCTTCCGCGTGATCGACCTGAACGTGGACGAGGCCCGCGTGCCGCCCGCGCTGATCAATCTCACGGGCCGGCTGGTCAATCTTTGTCAGGTCTCCTCGCTGGGGATCAGCACGGCACTGCGCTGAAATTCCTCCATGGCCGCGGCGAACTGCGAGGCGGATTCGTCGCCGCAGGGCGGGCAGTCGATGATCTCGATCTCGCCGGGGGACTGGCCGCGCTCCGCCTGCCTGCCGAAGGCCCGCGGCGGGCTGGAGATCATGTAGCGCTGCATGAGCAGCTGCGAGGCCGACATGGCGGCGGGCGGCTTGTCGTCGCGCAACACCTGCTCCACGGTCTCCACGGGCGGGGGGATGGGTTCCGCGGCGCCTGTAGCCCCCACAGTGCCTGCCGCGCCCGTGGCGCCCTCCTCGTCGTCGTCGCCGCAGCACCACCAGGGCACCGCCACGGGGAAGCAGCACTCCCTGCCGTCGGGCGCGACGAGCCTGAAACGCTTCCAGCGCACGCTGTTGCAGGGCTGGCAGTCCGGCGGCGGGCCGGGCGGGAAGGGCCCGCAGGAGCACGGGCCGGGCGGGCAGCAGCAGTTCTGGCCAGACGGGCCGCAGCAAGACGGCGGCGGGAAGCACCCGGGCCCGAAGCCGCCAAAGGGGAATCCCGCCATCCCGCCGAAGGGGAACCCGAAGCCGCCCAGGCCGCCGCCAAAGCCGCCCAGGCTGCTGACCCCACCCAGGCTGTTCAGGCCCAGCAGGCTGTTCAGCGCCGACATCATGTTGTTGCTGGCATTGTTGTTGCTGCTGTTATTATTGTTGTTATTATTGTTATTGTTGTTGTTCGCCCCGAAGCCGCCACCAAAGCCCCCGAACCCCGGGCGTCCGAAGGGCAGTCCCCTGCCCCCGCCGGGAATCCTTCTCCAGCCGATCGGCGCGCCCTCCGCGCATTGGCATTCACAGTCCGCCATATGTAATGACCTCCCTCTTTCGCGATAGGAACGGCCCTATAGCCTTTGGGCCTCTCAATGCATCCTATGCGAAAGGGGGAGGTTTGGTGATTGCGCAGTTTCTTCCTAGCGCTTTTCACCCGGGATCAAGGCATCCCACTGCGGCCCTTCGTCCTCGATGTCGCCGTAAATCTCCATGTCCATCGCGTACTTTTCCGCATACGCTCCATCGAGCTTGTACCCGGCGGCGGCCAGCGCTTCGAATTTCGCGTGGCCGTGCTCGCGCTCCTTGGACAGGGCCCACGTGGTCTCCGGGAAGTCCTTCGTCACAAAGCCTTCCGGTATGCCATCGAGGCTTGTCACCTCAGCGCCGAAAAAGAACAGGCGCCTGGAATGGTTCTTTTTCTTTTGATAATTGACGTTGGGGTCGGCCTCCCACACATCGAAAAAGCGCGGGGGCTGCGCCAGGTTCCCCAGCTTGTGCAGGTTCTCCTTCAGGGCCGCCTTGACGTAATCCATGCCTGGCCAATGCGCGTCGTTCAGCTCAATCGCGGCCTCAAAGCCCGCGAGCAGGAATTTTCTTGTGATAATCTCCGGATGCTGCATTGCGGGTTCCTCTTGTGATTGAATTTGGGTCTGCTGTGCCATGGAAATGATCGCGGGGGTTTCCTTTGGTTGATAACCCTCCGGGGAGAGGATGCGCACGGCCTCGTCCAGACGGTCGGCGCGTTCGCGCAGGACCGCGGCAATTTTTCCGCGTTTTTTCTTGTCGCACAGGACCTTGCGCTCCGCATCCAGGCCGCCTTTTAGCTCGTCCAGCCGGATCCAATCCAGGGTCTTGCCGCCTGTGGGCGTTTCGGCGGGAAGCAGGCGCTGTATTGTTTCGCCCAGCTCGATATAACCGGCATATTGGGGGTTGAGTTCCGCCAACTGACGGAACAGGTAGGTGGGCTCCCCGCCGGAGGTCGCCAGGTTGCAGACATAGACGCCGTAGTTATCCCACAGGTCAACGCTTTCGTCCTCGTAGCGCCCGCTTTCGATGTCGTCGGCCCAAGCGCGGAAGGCCGCCGCGCCGAAGAACATGCCGTCCCGCTCGGGCAGGGTGAGCCAATGGGACATCATATTGATTGCCCTGAGATAAATTTCCTCCGGTGTAATTTCACGCAGCTTTTCGCCGACAAAAATCCAGTCCATCCTGATTTCGCCGGAGGCGTCGTATTCCAGCAGCCTCGCCTCGCCGTCCTCGTTCAGGCAGCCGAAATTGAGCAGCAGCGTATTGCCCTCTCTGGCATAGCCGACAACCAAGGAGTAGGTGCCCACGTCGCTGTCCCAGCCGGGAATATCCGCCATATGGAACCTGACGAGCACGGGCACGCCCCTATCAATATGGCTGATAAGCTGCCGCAGATATTCATTTTTATCCGCGTTGATCTGCGCCGCCGTGACGTATTCATGGCTGTAGCCGAGGGCATCGAAGACATAGGCGATGTGCTCCGGGCCCGCGAGATAGCCGGACACGCAGTACTCGCAACGCGTGGACGGCTTGCGGTTGTAGACCTGCGCCACGGTGTCGCCTGTAAGCGCGGCAAAGCGCCAGAAGTCCAGCGCCGGGCTTTCGTCCAGGCGCTCCCAAAGAAACGCAAGGCAATCCGGCAGCGCGTAGTTGTGGCCCTTCATGCCGTCGCAGATGCCCCGGATATTGGGCAGCATCTCGCCGCCGCCGGAGGAGGACGAAGCGGGGGCATCGGGCCCCTCCACCGCGTCATGGGTCTGCCGCGCCATGGCGATGATCGAGGGAACCTCCTTCGGGGTGTAGCCCTCCGGGGTCAGGATGCGCACGGCCTCGTCCAGACGCCCGGCATACGTCCGCAGCGCCGCCGCAATTTTCCTGCACCTGGTTTTACTGCGGAACGCTTTGTGCTTCACGAACAGGCCGCCGCCGAGACGCTCCAGCTCGCTCCAGAGCCCATCCTTGCCGGTGCCCTTCGGCACGCTGTCGTCGGGCATACACGCCGGAAATATTTTGATAATTTCATCGTACAGGGCCATATAGCGCGCGTAAGCTGGATCCATCGCGGCAAGCTTTTGGAATATGAAAGACGGCACGCCGGGCGAGGTGGCCAGGTTGCAGACGTAGGCGCCGTAATTCTCCCAGAGGTTGATGTTCTTGTCATCATAGCGCCCGCCTTCGATGTCGTCCGCCCACGCGCGGAAGGCCGCCGCGCCAAAGAGCATGCCATTGCATTCGGGCAGAGCCAGCCAATGGGGCATCATTTTGATTGCCCGGAGATAGAGCGCCTCCAGCGTGATTTCGCGCTGCTTTTCGCCGACGAAGATCAGGTCCATGCCGATTTCGCCGGAGGCGTCGTATTTGTGCAGGAATGCCCCGCCGTCCTGGTTGCCGACGTTGAGCGTCAGCGTCTGGCCCTCATATCCGACGATGACGCTGTAATCGGCCCAGCCGGGCACGTCTTTGCGTTGACGGGCCGCCAAGGTCGTCCAGACGAGCACCGGCAGCCCCCGGTCGATGCTGTCTTTCACCTGCCGCAGATATTTTTCTTTATCGGCGTTGACCTGCGCCGCCGTGACGTAGCTGTGCCCGCGGCCGAGCGCGTCGAAGACATAGGCGAAATAGTCCGGACCGGCCAGATAGCCGGACACGCAGTACTCGTCGATGGTGGTGAGATTTCGATTATAGACCATCGCCGCGCTGTCGCCGATGGCGGCGGCAAAGTCCCAGTAGTCCGGCTGGGCGGCCTCATGCAGGCATTCCCAGAGAAACAGCAGGCAGTCCGGCAATTTGTAATTCTGGCCCTTCATGCCGTCGAACATGGCGCGAATGTTGGGCAGCATCCCGCTGCCGCCGGAGGACGACGAGGATTGGGCGTTGTCGTCCCCCTCCTCTTTGCTCTGTGCCTGCTGTGCCAGCTTCATGATCACCGGGACCTCCTTCGGTTGATAGCTCTCCGGGGTTTGATCTGGTTTTTTTAATGGTTCGCTCATAACTAGTCGTTCTCCTTTTTCTGGCATGAGATTAGATAGCATAAAACATATTCGCCGTTCGCAGTCGGGTGACTGTCTGGCAGATATAATTCGCTGCACCACCCATGGGGCGAACCAGCTTCAGGATTGCCTATATAGCCCTGTTCCTCCATGAATTTCGCGGTGATGCCGTTCGGATCACACTTCGCCCATATTTCGCCGTCTTCACCATAGCGAAACCAGCAGACCGCGACATCAGATTCCGGCATTTCACGACAAGCATAGCCTTCTGGAGCAACCGTTCCTTCTTTCATAAGAACGCCCACAAGATACGAAAAGTTCCCATCGTTATTCTTGTTGATGTCATAATACAGCCCCCAATGCCCATCCAGCTCGGCCGAGCCTTTTTGCTCATCAAGGTATGCAAACGTGCCGTCCTTCCCGCAGGCATCCCACAGCAGACTGAGCGGGGGATTCCCTTTCTTGCCCTTCTTGCCCTGCTTCTTTATGGGGTACGTTACCTTTTTGCCGATGAGCAGCGATTTAGGAAGATGAATGATTTCCTTCCTGAAAAGGAATGGTACTTCTTCGCCGTTGACCATGCTGTCGCTCACTGCCTGCTCTGCCAGCTTCATGATCACCGGAACCTCCTTCGGGGTATAGCTCTCCGGGGTTTGATTTGGCTTTTTTAATGGTTCACTCATTTCGGCTCCTCCTTTTTGCAGGGCACCAGCCAGCGGCAGCCCTCCTTATTTGGCTTGGGGCTCGGCGGCGGGTTGCTATGGTATTCATCAAAATAGAGCTCCGTGTTCCATCCGCAGCCCTCGGCGTCCCAATTCGTGACATAGCCCTGCTTTTTCATGCGCTTGACGACCTTGGACATCGTATCGCCCCAGAGGCCCGCCGCAACCTCTGTGGGCGGGATATCTCGGAACTGGCAACCCTCCGGCACGGGTGTACCGACGGGACACAGCACGCAGGCGATATAACTGAACGAATCGGTTTCAGCGACATAGTCGCAGGTCCAGCCCAGGCTGGTGCCGGGGATCAATTGCGGGAGAGACCGCAGTGTTTGCCAAATTTCAGAATCTGTCAGGCCCACCCAGAGGGGCTGCGCCGGAAGGCGTCCCGCCCCGTGCAGCTTGATTGATTCTTCAATGCCGATTGCCCGGGAGGCGGGCAGGTGAAATATCCTGAACTCCTCCGAGTAAGGGGTCGGCATTCCGTCGATGGCAGGGGGGCGAACCTGCTCGGCCAGTCTCACAATTTCCGGCACCTCCTTCGGGGTATAGCTTTCCGGGGCCTGATTCGGTTTCTTCAATGGTTCGCTCATGAACTCTATACCTCCCCTCTCCTGCGCACCTGGCCCCACTTCTCCATCTCATAGCGTTTGGGCCATTTGGGCGCGATGAAGCGCTTTTTTCTGGAGTCGTAGGCCAAACTGGTGAATACCTCGTATTCGCTGTTGCCGCAGCTCTCCCATTCCTCCGAGGCCTTCAGCCAGTCGTCCAGCCCGACATACGCAGCCCCGAGGGCCTCGCCGACATTTTTGGCGCGCACGCGGTTGCGGGCGTAACACCCCGCCGGGATTGTGTGGCAGATCGTGCCCTCCGGCAGCTGGTCCTCCGGGGGGAGCGCCCGGACCAGTATCCCCCGCATGTAGGTGAACTCGATGAGGTCGCCCCCGTGGGCGATGTGATCCAGGCCGACGCCAAAGGGAATGACGGGGCTCACCTTGTCTGAAATGGCGGAGGTCACGTCGTCGGCGTCGAAGCCATCAATCAGCGCGTCGATCGTCGGAAAGCACTCGGGCGTACCGTGCGTCACGCGCACAGAGCGGCCAACCAGATACAGCGGCTGCGCAATGCGGAAGACATCGATTTGGGACGCGGGCTCGCTGCCGCCGGCCTGCGCGCTGTTCCTGAACAGCTCCTCCGCCATGGTGATGATCACCGGCACCTCCTTCGGTTGATAGCTCTCCGGGGCCTGATTTGGTTTCTTCAGGGGTTCACTCATAATACTGCTCCTTCCAGATGATAGACTTCAGGCATCAGATGTCAGGCCGGCGCGCCGGGCCTGTTATCCAATGCCTAACATCTTATGTCTATTATACCACAGCTTTTTGCGCTTGTGTTGTCCAAACGTTCCAAATTTTTGGGCGGATTTTAAGCTTATTTCTTCTTTTTGTCCTTCTTTTTCCGGGCGGCATACAGATACCCCAGCTTGGAGACCACGCCCCCCTGCGGAATGTTCTCCGGCACATACACCTCGGCCTCAAAATACCCCTTCGGATAGCGTATGTCATACCCGTCTTCGTTCATCCTTTTCCAGGTCATTTCGGGGGCTTTGTTGAACAGGTCAAAGAATTCGCCGCGATAGATGCCGTAGGCAATCCACGTTTCCGGGATGTCTTTGTGGGCAAAGCCCTCGGGCACGGGCGTATCCGCTTTCATGAATTTGCCCACCATGTAGTGTCTGTGCCTGGTCCCTTTCCTCTTGCTCATTCTGCGGTCGTCCTCGTGCATCAGGGCGCAGGGGTCGGTGATCGCCGTGGCGTACTGCGCCATGCCGTCGAGCACGGGCATGAACTGCCCGCTGCGGCCCCACATCTCACCGTATTTCTGGGGGGCGCCGGGCCCCTTGGCCCTGACATCCATGCCGATGAAGCGCATCGCCGGGAGATAGGTATATTGAAAGCTCTCCATCTCCACGATATGCTCGCGGATCATGCGCTCGGTCTCCTCCTGCGTCTCATGCGCCAGCTTCATGATCTCCGGCGCGTCCTTTGGGGCGTAGCTCTCCAGAGATGTTTTCAGCAGGCAGTCGAAGATTTCCGCGTCGAGTGTCTTCAACTGCGCCACGCAGGCGGCGACCTTCTCCCGCAGCCCGCGTTCGCGCATTTTCGAGAATTTTCTCAGCTTGCGGTAGACGGCCTGGTGCAGGTAGTAGTCGCGCCGCTGCTTGCCGGGAACCAGCGGCCTCATGCGCTCTATCGCGGAGAGGACCGACGGGTTGACCAGGCCGGGGCAAGCTTTCGCAAGCTTTGCCAGGTATTCGTACAGCGAGTTGCGGTAATACATCAGGAGCAGGATGCCGCAGGGGTTGAGATAGACGCCCTGGTCGTGCAGGTCCTCCGCCTGCCACTGGCTGTCGTCCAGCAGCCAGGCGATCATCGCGTCGAACGCGGCGGGGCCCGTGTGGATCGTTTTTCCTTCCGCCGGCACCGAGGCGATCGTACTGAAGACCGCCGCCGCGTCCCGGATATACGCGTACGCCTTCTCGCCCGCGAGGCGCTTGTCTATCCTCTCGCCGACCGTGACGATGCCGTGGCATTTGCCGTACCAGTCGTCCGTACGATAATATTGTTCGGTATCATAGCCTTCGGGGGTACCCTCCGGGGACCAGTAGGCGCGCAGATACAGGCCTTCGCCACCGTTGGTGTAACCGGTGATCAGGCAGGTAAAATTCGCCGCCGTGAAGCCGAAGCCGAGCACCGGGCGGCCATTATCAATAGAAGACTTTATTTTTTCGATGTAGAACTCTTTGGAATATTTGCGCGCGCCGATGGAGATATCGGGTTCATAGTAGTATTCGCTCTCGTAGCCCAGGGCGGTGAAGGTGCGCCGCGGAATCTCGGGGATGACGCTGATCTCGTCGCAGCTGGATTTGAACGCCCAGGGGAAGCACAGGCCCGCCCCGCTCAGGGCGAACAGCTCGCTTTGGCCGACGGGGTCCCCGATATATTCCATCAGGCGCATGACGGAGCCGATATAGCACACGGGCGAGCTTTCGCCGTAGCCCAGGCGCGGGACCCCCTTCAGAACATTTTCGGCCGGGCCTTTCATCTGGCGGCTCTCCTGCTGCGCCATGGCGATGATCTCCGGCACATCCTTCGGAATATGGCCTTCCGGGACGGGGTTCGGTCTCTTCAAGGGTTCACTCATCGCGATCTCTCCTTCTATGAATGGGATACCCTATTCTAGCATGATTTTTCGCCCTTGTGTTGTTTGGCCGTTCCGGAATATTGTCCAAACGTTCCAAAAGTCACACAAAAACCCCCTCTGCCTTCTCCTTGATCTCCGCGCAGCGCCTGGCCGCAGCCTCCAGCGAGGCCCCCGCGCCGAAGGCCTTGTCCGTGCAGACATAGAGCTTGATCTTCGGCTCGGTGCCGGAGGGGCGCACCACCAGCCAGCTGCCGTCGGCCAGGAAGAGCTTCAGGACGTTGGAGAGCGGCAGGCCGTTGACGCCGGTGAGATAATCTTCCAGCTTG
>Ga0082212_10009874_pt1 | contig 12267 bp, 7 predicted proteins | sample TergutNt197P3_FD_71548 | JGI IMG/M metagenome (GOLD analysis project Ga0082212, IMG submission 71548) | Neocapritermes taracua P3 segment gut microbial communities from Petit-Saut dam, French Guiana - Nt197 P3 | ecosystem: Host-associated > Arthropoda: Insects > Digestive system > Gut ... | reverse complement strand
TGCGGGTGGTGATAAAGAGGTTCTTGAACTCGTGGTATTCGTCAACGAAAAGTCCGTCCACCCCCAACTCATCAAAGGTCAGGGCCTTGTCCTTGGCCCCGGTGTCAGCCTTTCTCTCCATCATGGCCTGGAGGCGGTCGCGGGTTTTTTCCATTTCCTTAACTAAACGGCGGCTTCCTCTTTTTCCGGCCTTTTCCTTTTCCAGACGGATGGCCTGGGTCAAGTCGTCTATCTGTTCGGTCAGCACCCGGTTAAGGGCGGCTGGGGGGAGGCCAATTTTCTTGAAACTGGAATGGGCCACGATGACGGCATCCCAATCCCCGGTGGCGATACGGGCAAAAAGCTTTTCTCTATTTTCCTTTTTGAAGTCATTTTTGTCAGCCACCAGGATATTGGCATTGGGATAGAGGCTGTAAAAGGCGTCTTGCCATTGGGCCAAAAGGTGGTTAGGGACGACCAGCATGGATTTTTTGAGTAAACCCATGCGCTTTGATTCCATGATAGAGGCTATGAAAACGATGGTTTTGCCGGCTCCCACCACATGGTCGGCGATAATGGTACCGTCTTGGATGGCCCGCCAAATGGCGTCTTTCTGGTGAGGCCGGAGGGTAATATCCCGGGAACTGCCGGGCAACTCCAGGTGATTGCCATTGTATTTTCGGGGAACATGGGTGTTGAAGCGGTCATTGTAGAGCCGGGCCAGCCGTTCCCGGCGCTCCTGTTCCTGCCAAATCCAGTCCTGGAACTCCTGGCGCATTTCATCGGCTTTTTGGGCGGCGGCGGCGGTCTCCTGTTCATTGAGCTTCATAATGGGGCGGTCGGTCACAGGGTCGCGGCCCACCTCGTCCATGACTCGGAGGCTGCCGTTGTTCAAAATGGCGTCCAGAAGCCGGGGGCCGGGGAAGCGTTCCGTGCCCCAGGTGACAGTGGCCTTGGTCCGGTCGATGGTGTATAAATTGAACTCCGTCACCCAGGCCCCCAAGGCCGGGCTATAGTCCAGCTCCTGGACAGAGTTCGGGCCGAAGAGATGGCGGGCAAAATCGGCTATATCGCCCGCAGGAACCCACGTGGACCCTAATTGGACGGATATATCCACCGGCTCCAGGTCTGGCGGCTGAACTAATCTGAGGGCCTCCACATTGGCTTTGAAGCTGGTATCTTTTTTGGCGGCGGTTTCGGCCGCGGCCAACTTGGCCTTGACCTGGCCGGTGAGGTAGTGGTCGGCCAGTTCCCAGGCGTGGGTTTCAGGGTTGGGGTAAATCAACCCGGCCAGGTCGGAGGTCAGGTCGTCGATGGATTTGCCGCAGAGACCGCTCATAAAACCCAATTCCGGGCGGCCGTATTCGTTCATTGAAACAACCAAGGCTTCCTTGGCCGTCTCCACCCGCTCTATCTTGCGGCGGGGCTCCAAAACCCGCTTAAAAAAAATGTCGGCCCTGAGGGCGTAGGGAGGTCGGGGAGTCCGGCCGTCCCTTTGGGCCACTTCCGGAGACAGGCCGGGGTCGTATTCCCGTTCCAGGCCGGCCAAGAGAGCGTATTCCGGGTCTTCCTTGAAAGCCTGTTTGTTGGCCGGGCTGTTGATATAGCCGTTTTGGCGGACAAAAAAGTCATATTCGCGGCCCAGCCGGGCCCGCTTGCGGGCCAGCTCGTCCGTTGGCGTATCATCTCTCAGCTCCGAGGCCATTAAGTCAGTTAAAATATTCCTGATTCTGACCATACCCCTGATACGGTCCCCGGCTTTTTTGTTTTTGGGCTCAAAAACTTCATAGCGGGGCTGGGCCAGAAGGTCGGACCGGCGACGGGCCAGGCGGCCCTCGGAGGTTATGAAAATGGCGTCCACCTTGAGAGGGGCGCAGAGTTCCAGGTTGGGGTCGGGCCTTCCCTCGACCTCGCCTATGACCAGCCCCGGCCGGGGTTGGTAAATCCCTTGGGGCAGAACTTCCAGGCGCTTGACTATCTCCGCCTGAATATCGGTCATATCCGGGGGTGGTAAAAGGTCGGCCGCGCCCCGATACATGTTGTGGCTCAGAACCATGTGGCCGATCATCTGGCCGGGATGGTCCAGATAATACTGATTTATGGTAATGGCCTGGCCTTCGTCGTCCAGGAGTTCCCCGGTGCGGAGCCAGGTCGGGTCAGGTTCAGGCTGATTTGTTCTCTGGAAAAATACAATATCTGTAGTGACTTCGGTTAAGGCGTTCTTTTTAAAGGCGGTGTTGGGCAGACGGACGGCCCCCAGGAAGTCGGCCCTTTGGGCAATAAACTCCCGGGCGGGATTGTTCACGGCATCTAAAAAGTAGCGGCTGACAACGAAGGCGGCCAGGCCCCCCGGCCGCAGGGTATCGACGGCCTTGGCCATAAAGAAGTTGTGGACGCTGTAATCAGGATATTGAGGGTCATAGACCTTCTGGCTGCCGAAGGGGGGATTGCCCAGAGCCAGGTCGAAATGAGCCTGAGGGATGTTCACTTCCTGAAAGCCCTTGTTGAGGAAAGAGGCGTCGGGATAGAGAGCGGAGCCGATGGCGGCGGTCAAGGGGTCCAGTTCCACGGCCAGGAAGTTTTGAGGAGAAGCCCGGAGGCCTTCGGGCATGAGACCCCGGAAGTGGCCTATGCCGGCCGAAGGCTCCAGGATGTTGGCCGGGCCTTGAAAGCCCAAACGCTCCAGGCCCTGGTAAAGACTTAAAATGACTTCCTGAGAGGTGTAATGGGCATCCTGGGTGGAACGGCGGGCCTGGGCGTAGTCGTGGGGTTCAAGAAGTTGGCGAAGTTCCTCGGCTTCGGCCTTCCAATCTTGGTGTTCCAAGTCGAAAGCCTGGGGCAGACCGCCCCAGCCAACATAGCGCACCAAAACTTTCTGGTCTTCAGGAGTGGGAACGGCCCCGGTCTCCCGGAGCCGCTGGAGGGTTTTAAGGGCGGCGATGTTGTCGCGGAATTTGGCCTTGGCCCCGCCCTCGCCCAAGCGGTCATCATCGGTGATGACGTAGGCGGGCGGGGGGCCGGGGAGAGGCGCTACAGGCTGGTCGTCAGCTCGTGGAGGTTCAGAATCTCGTGGGGCATCAGGCCGCCCTTCAGTTGTTCCTGGCTCTCGGGGCTCTCCAGGATGGCCTGTTCCTTCAACTGCTGGTCGTAAAGCCGGATCAGGAGCAGGGTCTGGCTTTGCTTCTCTAGGGCCTTCAGTTCGTCCGGCTGGTTCAAAGCCCAGCGGTCCAGGATGCTCATGCCTAAGCGGTTGAAAGAGGGGCTGCGGTTGACCTCGTTCAAGGTCTCTAACGTCAGCACTTGGGCTGCCCGGTCCAGTGGTTTCGGTTGGGCGCTCATCATTGTTATCCTCCTCTTGCATTTCGGCTTTGAGTTCTTCGGCCAGGGCCTCGGCGGCCTCAAAATCGAAGGCGTATTGGTTTGGGTTTATTTTAGCGCGTCTGGCCATAATGTCAATATCCTTAGTTAATTATCTATAAAGTTAGCCGTGTAATGACGACGGCCTGGAGTTGCGGAAAAAGCCTCGGTTGCCATTTCCCGTCTCTTGGTCTAAACTCAAAATTATCCACACTCCGAAAAGGAGAGGCCAAATGACTACCATACATAAAACCGTTGAAATTCCCGCTGATCGTCGTCTGCACCTTATCTTGGAACTTCCTGACGAGCTGCCGCCCGGACCAGCGGAGCTACATTTGGAATTGTTACCGGCCAAAACTGAAACTACCCCGGCCAATTTGGCTGCTTTTGCCGGTTGCTTAAAGGACGACCCCAGCTTTGCCGGCGACCCCCCCGAAATCCAAAGGAAAATAAGGGAAATGCGGGATGAATGGTAAATATGTTCTCGATACCAATACCGTCATCTATCATCTTCGAGGACTGAGGCCTTGGACAAACTTCATTAATGAACTGCACCCGTCCAACCTATTTGTCAGCGTCATTACCAGGATGGAACTCTTGGCATGGGATGATTTGACCCTGGATGCCGAGAAACAAATCAGGTCAATTTTGGATTCGCTGAACATTACATTGTTGTCAGACGCGATTGAAATAGAAGCCATATCTTTGAGGCGCAAAGCCCGGCTGAAATTGCCGGACGCGATTATCGCCGCTACCGCTGTGGTTAATGAAGCGACATTGGTCACCAATGACAAACCTTTGTCCACCCTGAACTGGCCTAATCTCAAAATCTTCATTCCAACCTGATTTTCCGAAATGTAATAGTTTGTCGGGCTGGAAAATGTTTAATTATTCCAGCCCGGTATTGTTCCCTTTAGTCGTGGATGGCCCCTTGCTCCAAGTCGAAGGCATCCTGACGCAATCCGGCCAGATCCGGGACATCGCCTTTGGCGTGTTTCAGACCCTCATCGAAGGCCTCTCGGGCTTCCCGGTAAAATTTTTGAGCAGCCAGGGCCTGACCCAAACCCTGCCAGGCTTTGGCGTTACCCTCGACCAAATCCACGGAGACCCGATAGGCTTCCGAGGCTTCTTCGGGCTGGCCCAACATCCAGAGGCAGTAACCTTTGTCTTGCCAGGCCAGATGGTTTTGAGGATTAGCCTGAAGGGATTTTTCCAGGAACATCAGAGCCCGCTCATAGGCTTCCGAGGCTTCTTCGGGCTGGCCCAACATCCAGAGGCAGTAACCTTTGTCTTGCCAGGCCAGATGGTTTTGAGGATTAGCCTGAAGGGATTTTTCCAGGAACATCAGAGCCCGCTCAAAGTCGCCGCCAAATTCTATGAACAGGCGGGCAACCTTGTGCCATTCGTCAATGCGTAAACTCTCGGCAGCTTCAGGATTGACGCTTTCGAGTATCAGGCGGTCGTCATAGTCGTTCAAAAAATTGGTGAGTTTGTTGGACCAGCCCTGGGGCAGTTCCGGTAGCACTCCCTGCTCGGAGAGTTTGGTCACGACTGACAAAATCTGGCCTAAACCGTGTTCCATGAGCATATCGGGGCAATCAAAACGGGCCTGGGTCCACCAGTCGTAGGGCAAAAGAGTTCCCCCATGAAGGTTGTCGATCTCTTTGACGGCCCAGAGCAGATTATCCAGGTCGAGCTTGGCCCGTTCATCAACCTTGGGGGGCCAGGGCCTTGGGGCCGGTTCATCCAGATTTAGGAACTGATAAATCGGCTTGTCTATTTCCCGGGCCAACCTGAGTTCCCGGTTCATGCCGATGGTGACGCCCGCACCCACATAGGCCCAGACCGCGTTACAGACCGGAAGAAAATTCAACCCGAGACTGAGGGCGGTAAGCCGGCTACTGTTCGTATCTTCGCCCAAACCGGCATGGAGCAGAATAGGGCTGAAGGGGGCGAAACCGGCCGCAGCGGCTTTGAGAAATAAGGCGCGGGCTATTGTGTAGGTGGCGGAGCTATCGCCCGTAAATGTGGAACAGATATAGACTCGTTTCATGGGTTTTCTCCTGGTTAGAAGTTGAGTTGCAAGGCCAGACGGCCGCCGTATTTGTTCATGTTTTCACGGACGCCATAAACCGATTCCAGGACCAAATCGGAACAGGCGGTCATGGCCCAAGTGAAACCGAGATTGAAGTCGGCCTCGGCCGTGTCTATGCCGGAGCGGCCGAAATCCTGCAAATAGGTAAGGCCAAAGTGGGGTCTGAAATCGCCGGCCAGATAGACGACCCGGCCGCTGAGGCTGGTTTGAAAAAGATGCCAGCCGTCCTCGGATGGACGCATGGCCTGGTCGTAGGTTTTTGACTGGTGAAGGTAGAGACCGCCCAGACGGCCGCTTACGGCCAAGGGACCGAAAAGCCCGGCTTTCGTCACGCCAGCGGCGGTGGTGATACGCTGGGCTCGGGATTCGTAAATCGCTTCATCGGAGTCTTCAGGCCAGACATTAGTGTCCATCCAGGAGTGGCCGATGGAAGCGTCCAAGGCCAGGCTATCATTTATGCGGTAGCCGAGATAAGGGAGAACGGTCAGAGCGGCGGTTTTTCGGCGGGCCTCCCCGGGGCCGCTGAAGTTAAAGCGTTCACCGCCCACAACGAAACCCAGGAGCAGATTGTCGGAAGCCCATTTATCAAAGCCGACCTGGCCCAAAGTCTGGCCGCCGACCAGGGCCGCAGGCCCGGTCTTATAGAAGTAGTTGTAGCTGAGACCGGACCAGACGTTGGCCTTGTAGTAGTCGTCGCAGGTTTCGGGAGCGCAGATTGAAGAAGTGGCAGGGTAAAAGCCCATCCGGGTCGCCACTTGGCCGGCCACGGCCTTGGCGGCCGTATCGCCCGCCGTGGACGCCAAAATCCGGTCGTTGTCCCTGGGCCGCAGTTCGGCGTGACCGACAGCCAGAGGCAGAGAAAGGGCCAACAAGAGAGCCAGTATCATTTTTTTCATAAAAATCTCCTTGGATAGCGGTCAGGCCGCCGCTTTGATTGGCGGTCCAAAGTAGGGCCGGTCGTCTTGGTTGGGGTAACTGGCCTTGCATTCCGGGTAGCCGGAACAAGACCAAAAATCATAGCCTTTCAAGCTCTTGCCGCTATCTTTTCTGATGAAACGGCGCAGAGGCTTTCCGCATTTGGGGCAGGGGTGACTGTGGATTCTGCGGAACTCCTCCATTTCCCGGCCCAGGGTGTCGTAGGTTTCCCGAAGCACGGCCAGGTAATCACCGTGCCCGGCGGCGATTTCATCAAGACGGGCTTCCATCTGGCGGGTGAACTCGTAATCCAGGAAGGAGAAGCGGCCGGCCAGGAGTTTGATGATTTTCTCCCCCAAAGGGGTCGGGACCAGGCGGCTCTGCTCGACCTTGACGTAGCCCCGGCTGGTGATATTGTCCAAGATGGCGGCGTAGGTGGAAGGCCGACCCAGGCCGCGCTTCTCCAGCTCCCGAATCAGCCCGGCCTCGTTCCAGCGGGCCGGAGCCTTGGTCTTTTTGACCAAAACCTGGCCGTTTACCGGGACGGCTTGCGCCCCTTCCCGGAGTTTGGGTAGAGGATTGGAGATTTGGGTTTCTTCATCTTCTTCCGTTGAACCCAAAACAATCCGCCAGCCGGGTTGAATAAGTTTCCGGCCCTGGGCCGTAAAAGTGACTGTTTTCTGGTCTATTTCCCCTTCCAGGGTGGCTGTGGCCACGGCATAGACGGCCTCGGCCAACTGGCAGGCCAGGGCCTGGAGACGGATGAGGGCATAGAGTTTTTTTTCAGCTTCGTTCCGCCCGGCCTCCTCCACTTCAAAATGGGTGGGCCGGATGGCCTCGTGGGCTTCCTGAGCCCCTTCCTTGCTTTTCCAAGTCCTGGGCTGGGAGGGCAGGGGCCAGCCTTTTTCCACAGCCAGAGAGCGGATGGCGGCAATGGCTTCTTCGGAGAGGTTGGGGGAATCGGTGCGCATATAAGTGATGGAACCGGATTCGTAAAGGGATTGGGCCAGTTCCATAGTCGTTTTGGGACTGAATTTCAGACGGTTGGAGGCCGCTTGTTGGAGGGTGGAAGTTGTGAAGGGGGCCGGAGGGGCCACTCGACTTTCGTTCTCCTGGTAAGAGGTCACGGTCAGGTTTTTCAGGGTGGCTATTTTCCCGGCCATGTCCTGATCCTGGAAGTATTCCAGGCCTTCGGGCAACCAGGGGCGGCTGTCCCATTGAGCCTTCCATCCGTCCGTCACCCCGTCCACGGCCTCAAAGGTCAGTTCGACTCCAAGGTGGGTGGAACTTTTGAAATCCCGAACACCCTGTTCCCGCTCGGCCACCAGATTCAGAGCCGGAGACTGGACCCGGCCGGCCGAAAGGGGGCTACCCAGAAGACGGGTGAGTTCCGGGGAGACCGTGTAGCCAACCAGGCGGTCCAGGCCTCGGCGGGCCTCTTGAGCCCGGACCAGGTTAATGTCCAGGGGCCGGGGGTTTTCCAGGGCGGCTTTGACCGCTTTTTCAGTAATTTCAGTGAAGGTGACCCGCTGAGGGTCCTGAAGGGCCAGGGCCTGGGCCAAGTGCCAGGCGATGGCCTCGCCCTCGCGGTCAGGGTCGGTGGCCAGATAGACTTTTTCAGCTATTTTGACCACTTTAGCCAAGTCGGCCAGAACCTTTTTACCTCTGGTGGTGGGAACATAGTGGAGCTGAAAATCGGGCGGGGCCAGGCCCATTTCCTTCTCCGGTAAATCCCGCACATGACCCACACTGGCCATGACCCGGAACTCCGGCCCTAAAAAACCTTGTATTTTCTTCACCTTTCCAGGTGACTCGACTATCAGTAATTTCATGGTGAACTCCTAAGAAGATGCCTTAAGGACTCTCGGGGGAACCAAGCCCCCATCAGCCATGAGGCGTTGGATATGGCCGATGACCTGTTGGGCGGTAATCAGCCGGGAACATTCAAACTGCCGGGCAGTGCCCTGGTGGCGGGGGCACCATAAGAAATCCTCCGGGTCAAAGCGCAGAACCTGGTCGTCCCAACAGCCGGAACAGCCAAAACGGTTGAACACCCGATACGGCGTATAAAACTCGCAGGTGGGCCGGGTAAAGCCGCTGATAAGCACCACCGGGATGCCCGCCCCCCAAGCCAGCCAGGAAAGGCCGCTGGAAAGGCCAACGAAGAAATCAGCGTGGCGCAGAATATCGACCCGCTCCTGAAGGGGCCGGTCGCCGGTGAAATCTTCGACCCCTTGGGGAATCCGATTCCAGACGTAACCGGAACCCACGTTGCGGTCGCGGTCCAGGCAAAACACTCGATAGCCCAGGTCTTGGAGGTATTCGATTACCCCGGGCCAGCCGCCACCGTTGTTCCAGAACTTGGCTTGACTGGTGCTCTGCATGGCGATACAGACATAAGGCTCAACAATGGTGCGGGGAGCTTTCAGGTGAAGACGGGGCCGGATTTCGGCCGGGTCCAGGTCCAGGATATAAGCGGCCGTGCGCGAAAGGCCCACCTGCCGAAAATCCAAGGGCTGCTGGTCGCCTTGGGAATCATCAAAAAACAGGCCCAGGCGGTAGGTCGCATAGGGTTCTTTGGTTCTGACCTCGCCCGGAGCCGACAGAAGCAGATCCGGGTATTGCGGGACCAGGAGTTTGACCAAATCCGGCCTCAAAACACATTCCAGCCGGCATTGGTGCTTCTGCTGGAATTTCTCCACATAACCAATCCAGGCCAAGGCGTCACCCAAGCCCACCTTCGGCGGGAAATAGACCAGGACCTCGCGGCCCTCAAGGTCCAGGGAGTGGTCCAGGACCAGTTGGCCGGCCTCGTGGACGGTCAGACGGAAAGGCAGATAATATTTTTTGGAGCCGAGAACCCAACCCCCGCCGGTTTCACATCCGTAAAGAAGATTGTCGGAGTCATCCGTGATTTTTACCTGCCATAGACCGGGCGGCAACAAGAGCCGCGCTCCATAATTGAAATCGTAGCGAAGGCCCAGGGGGCCGGTCTGAGTGGGCCGGGCCGGGGGTGGCGCGAAGGGAGCGGAGACCGCCCCGGAAACCGGGGCGGCCTTCTGTCCGTTGAGTTGGGCCGTCATGTCCTCACCAAGTCCAGGTCAAGGTGCCCAGACCGGCGGCCCGGGTGGTTTGGGAGCCGAAGTCCCCTTGAAAACCAATGCGGGCCGAGAAATTGTCGGACAGCTTGGTTTCCAGGCCCAAATTGACCAGGGCGGCGTTGCGGCTCAAGGGAGCGCCGAGAATCGTGAACTCCCGGCTGTTCTCAAAGGCCAGGTCGAGACGGCCTTCATTGTTTTTCAAACGGTTCCGCCAACCGAGGTCGGCCGTGAGTTCCGTGTTTTCCGATAGCTGAGCCTGAGCCTTGACGCCCAGGGTGCCGCTCAACAGTTCGTTATGCTGACCGGAAGCGTGGAGGGCGTAATTACCACCTTTTTCCTGGATATGCCCGTTACGGTAAATGCCGTAATCAAGACGGAAATACGGTTCCAGGTGGATGCCCTGCGGGATTTCCACCCGCCAGCCGGCGGTAAAGTTATAGTGCTGGGAATAAGACGTATAATCGGCCGTGAGCCTTTCCGCGACATTGGCAAAGGCCGGCCGTCTGATGGTGGAGATGGAATGCCGGCCGAGGGTCGTGCCCAGGACCAGCCGAAGCTCGCCTTTTTCCAGCCGGAAACGATGCCCCAGGTAGCCGCCGAATATCAGGCTGTTAATATCCGCGTCAGAGGCTCTTTTATCCAATTCCAAATCCAGACGGCTCAAACGGAGAGCCAGGCCGCCCGCCCATTTACCGTCCAGGGCGCTATCCCATACGCCGTCATAGCCGATGGAGGCCTCGGTTCCGGTGAGTTTGCCGCTGGAAGTGTTGTAGTCGCCGTCGAGGCTCATATACGAACCGCCGCCGCTGAACCACAAATGCTTCCAGGTCTCCATCCGGTCGTCCCAATCGAAAACCGAAGCCGCCCGGTTATTTATCCGGCCCAGGAAGTTTTCGCCTTGGGTCGCCAGGAGGCCGGCGATGGTGGAATGTATTTCGCCGCTGATCTGGTCCAAGGCCCAGGGGAAATCAGCTTCGGCCACCCCAATGAGGCCCTGATAGACCGGGCTGGACTTGTCCAGGGAGTTGACGCCCTTGGCCGTCTCGCGCTGATTGGGAGTGAGAGGCAGGGGCAAATCAACGTCGTGCATATCCCGGACAGTCAACACCAAAAGGCTCGGGTCCAGGCTGTCGCGGCCGATAACGTAATCCACCAGGGGGCCGGTCACGGCCTGGTCCTGAAAGCCGGAGAGCTGGGCCAGGTCAGAGGTCTGGACGAGCCGGTAAGTGGTCCCTTGGGTCCAGGTCCCGCCGTCCGTCAAACGCACTTGGAGTTTGGAACTGTCATTGTTGGCGAGATTGGTATTCCCGGTCACACTCAAGGCTTCATTCTGGTTGGCGGCCAGGATGATGGCATTGTCTTCCAGGCGCAGGTCACCATATATATTGCCCCCGGCCCCGGTAAGAAGACCGCCCCCGGCTTTCACCAGCACATTGGCACCCCGGCTGGCCAGAGTTCCGATTCGGCCATAGACGGCCAAGAGAGCGTCACCAAAAACCGTAACCTGGCTGTCGCCGAGCGCCCCGGTTCGGTCGGTGAGCCGGCCAACATCGAAACGGCCGCTCAACACATTGACCGGAGCCGAATAAGTGGCGGAACTGTCAGCGTTGAGAACCAGGGTTCCCAGGCCGTCCTTGTTCAGCCCCAGACTGCCGACCCCTCTGGTTTCCAAACGGTCCCCGAGGGTGGTGGTGGTGTCAACGGCTGTGTCGATGGTGCCGCCTTTGGATAAATCGACCGCTACCTTGCGGCCGAGGGTGAGGGTTTCCGTGGTCTTGAGAGTGCCGCCGTTCAAGGTGAGCAGCTTGGCCCCGGACCCCAGAAGGTCGTCACTATTGATTACCAGGACGCCTTCAGAGATGGTCCAGGGAGTGTCGGCCGGGGTGGCCCCGGTTTTAAACAGGGTCCAAGTGGAAGCGCCGGTTTTTTCAAACTCGTCAAAACCTTGGAACTGATTACCAATGGAGGAAACATCGAAATTCCGGTTTTTGGAAGCGGTCTCCCCATCCTCCGACCCCAGGGCCAAAGTATTGTTATCCCCGGTGCTGACTACCTGACCTTCAAAGCCGTAGTCTGTCCGGTCATCCCATCCGGTCCTGATTTCGACTGTGTTGTTGTTTCCGGTGACCAGAACAGCCTCGGACCGGAGCAGACCTTCGCCGTCCAGGCCGCCCCGGATGAGACCCCCGTTGGCATTTATCAGGCGGTTATAATCTCCACTGATTAAAACCCCCGTCCCGCCGACAGCCTCGGAAAGAGGTATGAAGTAGTCCTTGTCTCCGGCTTGGCCGCCTTCGACCTGGCCGAAATTGAGAAAGCGGCTTCCGGTGGAAGTTAGGCTAACTCCATCCCCGCCGTCGCCGACCTTGCTGTAGTCTCCTTCCAGGCCGTCAACTCCGAAGGCCTGCCCGGAATCGCCGAAGGTGTAACCTCCATCTGTGGTCCCGCCGTAGCCAGCCAGACCGGCCAGGCCGGCAAAGCCCAGGGAATCGTCAACTTCTTTGAATGTCCCTCCAGTGCCGCCGAAAATCAGGCCGTAATTGACCAAGACGAAATCTCCGGCCAGGTCCTCAACTCCCGAGCCGCCTTTCCCGCCATCACCGCTAATACCGCCGTTGCCGCCGTTGGCAAAGCTATCCCCGCCTTGCGGGGCATCACCCGGTGTCCAAGGCCCGAAGCCGCTGGAAAAGCCACCATCGGCCCCATTGCCGCCGTTACCGCCGTTGCCGCCGAGAATCCCTTTACCGCCTTGGCCCCCTTGGATGAGGCCGCTTTCGGCATTGGTAAATTCAACATTATTGGCTTTGACGCTGACGCCCG
>Ga0082212_10009873_pt1 | contig 12268 bp, 4 predicted proteins | sample TergutNt197P3_FD_71548 | JGI IMG/M metagenome (GOLD analysis project Ga0082212, IMG submission 71548) | Neocapritermes taracua P3 segment gut microbial communities from Petit-Saut dam, French Guiana - Nt197 P3 | ecosystem: Host-associated > Arthropoda: Insects > Digestive system > Gut ... | reverse complement strand
CGGCGAGAGGTCAAGTCCTTCTTTCCATGTCGAGGTAGAGGGGTGTTGAAAATGCAGCATTGGCGAACTGGCAAACGGCTCGCCTAGTTTGCGGAGAGCGCAAGGAACCAAAAGACAATAGCCGCCGCCAGTGATATTGAGAGAGCGGTACTCGGCAACAACATCAAGCATACTCTGTGTTTGCACGAATCCCTCTCCTCGATGCGTCATTTCGTGGGAGAGAACTTCCACCATGTTATCGTGATCGTACTTGATCTCCGTACTGAATAGATAATCTTGAAGGGTTTGCTCAACAACAGCCCATAAGTCTAATGGGTCAATTTCCAGCGCGAGTAGCAAGCATTGTTTTGACTCTTCTCTTCGATTCAACAATCTGAGTAGCGTGGCTTTCGTAACCAAAGCATGTGTGTTGCGTGAGTTGATTTCAAGGGATTTGTCTATCAGTTTCAAACCACGAGATACACGCTCTTTTAAGGTCAATGACGATGGATATGTACGGACAGTGAGTCGTGCCAACGCATAATACGCCGCCGCTTGATACGACGTAGTCCACGTTGCTTTCCAATACTGGTCTTCCGCCTCTTTGAATTTATCCTGCTGTTCGAGAACATAACCGAGATAATAGTTCGCCTCGTTGTCTCGCGGTGTGGTGTAATTTTTCGAGAGCCGATCCACCGCCCGGCGCAGATGCTTTTCGGCTTCGTCCCAACGTGCCTGACGTGCCAGCCGGATACCGACTGCCGTATTGACTCGGCTGTCGTTCGGGTCTCGTTTCAAAGCCTCGTTGTAATAGTCCATCGGATTGAGCCGCGCATTGTGGAACTGCTCGATTCGCAGTCCCGTCAAATAGAGTTCTTCGACGCTCTCATACTCGGCAGCAGGTTTGACCGTTTCGACGGGAGTGGGTAACTCTCCCGCTTCCGGCAATGGAACAGAATCGTATGAAACCAACCATTCGCCTCTCTCCGTAAACAGTACAACACCTACTGCGCCAGCAATGTTTCGTGATACTTCAATTTCTTTTGTAAAGGGATGTGCCGGATCAATGTCGATGGTCTCTTCATACAGCCAGCCATTGGAATCACCGATTTTGACGACGGCTCCCTTGTGCGCCCTCGTCGTGTTGAAACCGACGAACACTTTGTTCGGTGCGATACGTTCCAAGTTGACGGCGGCGTTTTTGTTTGCCGCCTTGACAATTTTGATGTCCCGAATCGGATACCAATACTGCTCAAACTCACGGATTTCACCGGGGTAAATCCAACTGTAATCCGGCTGGTTGTCCGAATACGCTCCGACCATCAGTTCGAGGTACTGACCATCGTCATCAGTCAGCATTTTTTCCCACATTTCCGAACTTGGATTGTTGCCCCAGAGGAAAAACTTCTTGCCGCCGACAATATGGTGATTGGCAACGTGCATCGTGCCAGCACTTTTCGCATGATCGTAACCGGCAAATAAATCGTTGTCAAAATCCCAGGCGAAAACGGAAGCGGAGTTGTCGGTGAAATTTTTCCACCAACTGACATCTTTGCCGCCGTCGATGGGCCAGCGACGAAAGTCCGTCTTCGAGTGTCCGGTGCCGAATTGCGTTGTCGGTGGGAAAATCACCTGATAGTTTTCGTCGCAATGCACCGAAACATTCGCCCAGTAGAGGAATGATTGGATCAACGGCGACCGATTCATGATTTTCACTTTCGCTTCGACCAGCGAGGAGTCGGGATAGACCGTCAGTCCGACCGACCATTTGATGCGGTGGCGGATTTCGGTTTCGCCGACCCAAATCGTCTTGCTGCCGTCGGGATTTTCCTGCGTTTTCCAGTCAATCGGCATGAAACTGGTCGGTCGATGGTGGTGCGGAACATTCCATTCGACACCGCCGGACATCCACGCACCGAGCATTCCGATCAACGCCGGTTTCACGACATTTTGCTTGTAAAAGAACTCGTAATCGTTCGTTTTGTCGGTTGCCGAAAGAATACGTCCACCGATTTCCGGCAACACGCAGATTTTCACGTAGTCGTTTTCAAGTGTAACGGCATTGTACGTTTTATCGACTTTGTTGCTGGTCAGCACATCGTAGAGGGGATAAGGATAGATGTGTCCTTGTGCTCCCTGATAGACTCGACCGGTGAAGTAAATCGGATTGACTTCCGGCTTGCCGACTTCGTAGGTCGGCAGGACAAGCGGCTTGCTTTCGAGTTTGACTTGTCCGCTCTCTAACGTTCGCGGCTCGTCAGCCTGGGCGGTGAAAATGAGGAGTAAGCAGAAAACGATGGCGGCGGCAATGCGGTGTGTCATGGGTTCGTGGGATTGGTACGATGTATCATGCACTATACCAAACGTTGACTCCGAACGCAAGATTTGTACGGGGATTCCACTTCGTCTTGCACGTCGCTAACATGTTTCGCTGAGTAGTCCGAACGTTTTTTCGGCGGGTAGCGGGTCGAGTCTACAACGTTATCGTACTTCCTTCAATGTTCGCTGATGATTACGCCGTACATTTGCGAGTATTTTACCAGAAAGAATGCAATCAAAGATTGCGGCTACTCATTTGAAAAGCGAATAAATTCTTCTAATTTTTTATACGCCCGTCCATCGTCAATCACTTCGTTGGCAATTTTAACTGCTGCTTCGATGGTCTCATATTTTCCCGATACAAACAACGCCGCCGCCGCATTGAGTACTGCGGCATTGTGCCGCGCACCTTTTTCTCCTTTCAATACCGCTTTGAGGATTTCCGCATTTTCCGCAGGCGAACCGCCTTGCAAGTCCTCTTTTTGGCAACGTTCAAAACCGAACTGTTCCGGCGTGAGCGTGTACGAACGCACCCAGCCGTTTCGCACTTCGCACACCGATGTCGGAGCGGAAAGAGATATTTCGTCCAGTCCGTCCGAGCCGTACACGACCATTGCACTTTTGACTCCCAAATTGCAAAGCACCTGCGCCAGCGGTTCGACTAATTCCCGCTCATATACCCCCATCAATTCCATTCTTGCACCGGCAGGATTCGTCAGCGGTCCGAGAATGTTGAACACCGTCCTGATGGCAAGTTCCCGACGAATCGGAGCGACATATTTCATGGCGATGTGGTAATTCTGTGCGTACAGAAAACAGATGTTGATTTTTTTCAACAGTTCCACATTTTTTTCGGGAGGGAGACTGATATTTACGCCGAGCGTTTCCAAGACATCGGCGGAACCACATTGACTCGATGCGCTTCGGTTGCCGTGCTTCGCTACGGGAACGCCAGCCGCTGCCGCAATGATCGCCGCTGTCGTGGAGATGTTGAACGTATTGGCGTGATCGCCGCCGGTGCCGACAATTTCCAGTGCGTCCAAGTCATGCAAAAGACGAACGCAATGTTGCCGCATTCCGAGAGCGGAGGCGGTGATCTCGTCGGTCGTTTCTCCTTTCAGACTCAACGCGGTGAGGTAGGCACTCATTTGCACCGGCGACGCTTCACCGGTCATGATTTCGTTCATGACTGCTTCTGCCATGTCGCGGGTCAAGTCTTGCTTCTTCGACAGTAATAAAATTGCTTCCTTAATCATGTGATATTTAGCCGGCACTCCGGCGCAGATTTTAGCATATTTTGGTAGAGTGAGAAGTCCCATCATAGCGGATTCCACTGGAACATCCTCGACGGAGCAAGCCGATTGCGGGAAGCAGACGGCGGCGGAGCGGCATCTTCCGGCTGCATTTGTTGCAATCCTTCCTGAATCTTCGGCAACGGCACGCGGGTAATCACCGGATCGGCAAACGGTCCCGCTATCTTCAACTGCACCAGTTGATCTCCCACTCCGCCAATGAGATCGCTAATTCCCGGTATCTGCATCCGCCGACTGCCCAGGCGGGTTCGCATCGTTAAATCAACCGGTCGATTGCCGTCCAACCGCATCATTCCATTGCCGTGCAAGGACATCAAACCGCCTTCAAAAACCACCGACTCGAAGAACATTTGCAGTCCCGATATACGGAAATCGACATCCATCGAACTGAACATCCCCGCATTCGGGTCGGTCTCCTTGAGCCGTAACTCCCGAAGCAATCGAACCATCACCGGTGCCCCATAAATGTTTGCTTCCCGAAGTTGAATCGTACCGGCACCGCTGACCGTTTCCCATTTTGTACCGCTTCCCCGCAGATTGACGTTAGTGCAGTTCAACGTTCCTTCCGTTTTCTTTGCCGTAGGTTCGACAATCCGGGCGATTTTTTCCAAATCGGCTCCGAGCAATTCGGCGTTGATGTTGTACGAGATTCCATTGTCCCAAACGACCGAACCTTCGGCTCGAATGGTTCCTTCGCAGAATTTTCCAATCAGTGGTCGTGCGGCGATTTCCGGTGTCAGCCGATTCCCGTGCAATCCCAGCCGCAGGAGTTTGCCGTCATAATGAAAGGGACCGCGAACATCGGTTACTTGAAAGCCGTTGACCATCAACGAATCAACATTGAGTTCCCCATTCACTTGAATTTGATTAACGGCGGAGTGTCCCATCAATCGGACGGTGCCGAAAACGTTTTCGACGGGAATCCCCAACGTGGCTCCGTTTTGGGACAGTATCCATTTCAAGTCCCATCGGGCGGCTTGTTCTCCCTGTGCCGTTTGCCAATATGCGATTTCCCCCGAAAGATTAGACGGCTTCGAAATTTGCATCGTCTCCAAAACGTCCCGCAAATACTTCGGCAACGCATCCAAGAGTTCCCTATCCAATTGCAGTTGATAAATTGTAAGCGGTGCAAGCCGGAGAACCGATTGCCCGTCGGCGGTGAATTGGCAATCGAGACCGCTGTGCAATTGCGTATCTCGATGGGTGCCTTTCAGTTTTTCCGAAAAAACACGTCCGTTTTCGTACCAGATTTTTCCTTCGACGTTTTCGATTCGATAGGGGAATCGAACCGAATAGAGCGAAAGCCCCGGTCGCGGAGTCGCCTGAAAATTGAGATTGAGCCGATTATCGTCGGTTCGGTATTTAATCTGTGCTTCAAGATTGACTTTGCCGTTGACGTTCAAACTTTGCAACAGTTGCCGCTGGTCGGGATTGAGCAATGCCTGCGTAATTTGGTCGTCGATGGGCAATTCGTCTGCCGAAACGTAGAGCGTGAATTCCTGTGCATCGCCGTAAACACTACCGACGGGGCACAGCGATCCGCTCCCCTTAACAACGGCGGTTCCGTTGGTGCCGACCACATCGCTGAATTGCCAAACATTCCCATCGCAATGAAGATTGCCGGTTACATCACGCAGCGGATAGGGAAAATGGTCATACCGCAAGGAGACGTGGTCGAGAACAATATCGAATTGCCTGTTGAGCGGTACATCACCCGGCGGCAGTTCAAAAATGAGTCGGGCTTTAAGATTACCTGAAGGATGCAACGAGTTCGTAACATTTTGCACCGAGAGCGGCAAGGCGCGAATCAATTTCGTATCAATCGGTACATTCTCACCGATGATTTCGACCTGTCCCGCCGCATCGACGAAGATGTTGTTGTAATGCCCGGAAATCTCCGCCTTGATGGGATTGTCCTGTTTCGACTTAAAATTCAAGTGGAGCGAAGCCGTTTCGTCGATGTACAGATTGCCCGCCATCCGGTCAAGCCGATAGGGAAAAGAGTGGTGTGCGAAGCCGACTTCCGATATTTGCATCGACACTTTTTTCGGATGCCACGTACCGTTTTGGCAAACGAGGTGGGCGTATAAGTCGGTCGTGCCGTCGTAATCGAATTGAGCGAGCAGCCGTTCGGTTTCATCGTTGAGAAACGGCGATAGAGCGGCGACCAGTTCTTCGTCGAATCGGCAATCCTGAAGGTTAACGGTGAGTTCCGCCTGTTGCCGTGGGTCGCCGAAAAATGTTAATCCCTTCTGCGCGTATGAAGCGGTCAGTTGTCGGGCAAAGTCGCCACTGCCGGTCAACTTGTCAATCACGACTTTTTCGTTGGTAATTTCAAACCGCGTGGAGAGTTCGGTCAGCGTTCGGTTAATCTGCGTCAGGTCGAGCCGACCGTGCGTGAGTGTTCCGCCGACGGCAAACCGGCATCCCCATTCAGCGGCGGCATCGGCAACTGCCGAAACGAGAAAATCGAACCGACCCTGAAATTGTGGACGTTCTTTGAAATAGGGATGCGGCGGGAGATATTGCCAAAGGTCGTCCGACCAATCGAATTGCTGAACTTTTGCGGTGAACTGCCAGTGCTTGGTTTCCGGTACGACTTCCGCCTCGTAATTGATACGCCGAAAAACATCGCCGTCTGCCGTTCCTTTGATGAGAAAACGGGATATTTGCTCCTGCGTCTCCGGTGTGGCGGAGAGATGAATCCCCGACAACCGCAGCGGCGGGGCAGGCTGCCGGACATCGTCGTAAAGCAAGGTGCCGTTTTCGACTTCCACGGGAACGGGTTCCGCGGGAGTCTCACGTTCCAAGAGCAATTGCAGTTCGGGAAATGTGCCCGAAGCGGATCGGCTTATCCGAAGAATCGGTTCCTTGACGATGATTCGCTGAATTTGCAGATTTTTGCTGTACAGCGTCGGCAACGTAACGGGACATTCGATAAACAGTTCCTCGATGTGCAGCAGTTTACGGGACTGACCGAAAAGATACGGAACGGAAAACTCGATGTTTTTGACGGAAAAACCGCGATTATTTTCGGCAAGTTGGGCAGACCCTATTTGAACATCGAGGTTCGGATACCGCTCTTTGAGTTCAGCGAGAATGTATTTGTGGACTTCGTTATTGATTTGGGAATAGACGACGAGTCCCCTCACTGCTACCCCGAGTATGATGAGCAGAGTTCCCCAACAGAGTCCGATTCCGATTCGGCGCAGGATTCCCACACGGAATTATAGAAAAAAGGGGGAAATGGGTCAAGGTCAACACGCGTGGCACCTTTTGCTTTTTCGGGTTTATTTGACGGTTGACTTTTTATCCGAAAGGGCTAAAATACCGGTTCCGTGAGATGTGTTTTGTAAGGAGTATGGTTTTCCGTTATGCAGGTCTTAATCGTTGACGACAGCAAACTTGCCCTCATTGCTCTAAAAGGGCTACTGACCGAGAATGGGTATGATGTACTTACCGCTCTCAACGGCAAGGAAGGACTCGAAATTCTCGAAAATAATCCGTCCTGTCGGGCAGTCATTTCCGACTGGGAAATGCCGGAAATGAATGGACTCGACTTCTGTAAGGCAGTACGAGCGCAAGACCGACCGGGCTACATCTATTTTCTCCTTCTCACTTCACACAGTCAGGTGGACGAAATGGTACAGGGACTCTCTGTGGGTGCCGACGATTTCATTTCCAAGCCGTATCAGCCTACCGAAGTGCTTGCCCGGCTCCGTGCCGGTGAGCGAATCCTTTCGTTGGAAACCCGCGATGTCGCAATTTTCGCCTTGGCAAAGTTGGCGGAATCCAGAGACAACGATACCGGAGCACACCTTGAACGGGTGCAGTATTATTGTCGGGCATTGTGCCAGTGGTTGGTAACGCAGGAAAAATTCAAAGACATTGTTGACCCGGAATATGTTCGGCTGATCTTTCAAACGAGTCCGCTTCATGACATCGGCAAAGTGGGTATTCCCGATGCGATCCTGCTCAAGCCGGGCAGACTCGACCCGGCGGAGTTCGATATTATGAAGACGCACACAACGATTGCCGCCCACACCTTGGATGCGGCACTCGAAAAGTTTCCCGGCGTGGCATTTCTCAAAATGGCAAAGGACATTGCCGAATCGCACCACGAAAAGGTCGATGGAACCGGCTATCCGCACGGTTTGAAGGGAGAAGAAATTCCCCTTTGCGGACGGATTATGGCAGTGGCAGATGTCTATGATGCCCTTGTTTCAAAGCGAGTCTATAAAGATGCCTTCACGCATGAAGCCGCCCAGGCGGTCATTGAGGAGGGACGCGGCAAACATTTTGATGCCGATATTGTCGATGCCTTCCTCGCTGTCGGAGACAAGTTCCTCGATATTCGGAAACGCTTTAGCGATTGATGGTTTCGAAGTTCTGCTCTCTGACATTCGTCGTTTTCGCCGTTTTTTGTCCCCGTTGTTTTAATTCTTATTTTTTGGTGTACAATTTCTCGACGTACCGTTACGCACTCTCAAAAGTGCGGCTCTTTTCAGCCGCGTCCATCCTATGCCAGACCGTCGAATCTTACACCCAATTAAAGAAGCCACGGCTCCGTTCTACGTCGGAGTCGATGTCGGCGGGACAAGTGTTAAAATCGGATTACTCGATGATTTAGGAAATTCCATTGACACGGGCGAAGTCGATGCGGACGGAACCCCTCGTGGCACCATTGCCATTAAGACGGAACTGCAACCGCAGACCGCCACAGAGTTAATGGCGGAAGCAATGACCGCTCTGTTCAAAAAGTTGCACATCGACAAACATGCTTGCGGCGGCATCGGGTTGGGACTGCCCTGCACCATGGACAAGGAAACCCGAAAACTTCGCCGACCGCCGAACCTTCCCACCTGGGCAGATTTTCCTATATGCGACGAACTCTCCAAGTTGACGGACCTGCCCGTCTTGTTTTGCAACGATGCCAATGCCGCCGCTTATGGAGAATACTGGGTCGGTTCGGCAAGCGGACAGTCGAGTTTGGCTTTGCTGACACTCGGTACTGGCATCGGGACGGGAATTATCATTGAAGGGAGATCGGTGGACGGGGACATCGGTTACGGCGGGGAGTGCGGACACCTGATTATCGACTCGGCTGATGACGCTTTGCTCTGTGGTTGCGGACAGCGCGGACATTTGGAAGCCTATTGCAGTGCGACCGGAGTGGCAAAGAGGACGATTACTTTGACGATGCGGAGGGAATCGTCGATTCGTCCTAAAATCACGCCGGAAACAAGACTTTCCGACATTCCCAAAATCGTCTATTTCGAAGCGGAAGGTGGCGACGAACTCGCCATGGAAATTGTATTAGAGACCGCTAAATTTTTAGGCATCGGCATTGTTTCGTTACTACATACGATAGATGCTGCGTGTATCTTACTCGGCGGAGCAATGACGTTCGGCGGAAAAAAATCACCGCTGGGACAACGTTTCTTATCGCAAATCATTCGTGAAGTGAAAAGCCGAACGTTCCCGGCGATTGCCGAAAATGTGTTGATCGATTTTGCGATCCTCGGCGGCGATGCCGGTTACATCGGTGCTGCCGGACTCGTTCGGGAATACGTTAAGGAGACACAAAATCGGTAGCAAATGGACAGAAAAACTGGCTCGCATTTGACTATGCAACGACTTGTGTTAAACCAAAAAAACTACGCTTTGGTTCATTAAAATCCGAATGTCAAATCTCGATCGGAAATCTATCATAGTATGTGCCGGAAACCGTCATGTAATTTGCTGACTGTTGACAAAATTGACATTGCAATCCTTCAGCCCTTTTATCCACACCGGCTTTAGGCTAAAATGGAGACGTGTGGATCGGCTGGAAAGCCAGATCAAAAAACCATTAGGACATGACATCAAAACAAACGGCAATTCTGCCGCAGGAAACCATAAAAGAACTGCTCGGATACCTGAACTTTTCTTCGGGACAACGTGATCCGAAATTTTTTCAGGCTCTCGATACCCTGTTCCGCGAACTCCCCCCCTCAAACAAGGATACCCGGTGTTCCGCTTTCCGTGCCGTTGAATTTCTCGAACAACAACTCGTACTGCTCGCTAAAAATTCCGAAGCCTTTCACACCGACGACCAAGCCGGTCTCGTTCTGACTCTCGTTCAGAAACACTTTTTTTCCGGCTATCGGCAATTTCATGCCGACCTGCTGTTCCATCAAACCGATGAACTGCTCTTCAACTCCTTCTTTCTCGGAAAAGTTTTTGAAGCGGTACTCCAACAGGGTGCCCCGTGGACAGAACACGCCCGCATCGTTCCTGCCGTCATCGAACAACTGAACGACTACATCGGCTATCGACCTGTTCCCGTATTAGAGGGGGAAGAAAAACACCAGCCCTACACTCATGAGTGGGTCGCCACGATTCCTCTTTACATCGACGGAATCGGTGTTGCCGCCGGAAAATATGAACTGATCGTTGCACAAGCATTAGCCATCCTTCGGGAAGCCGACCCGCAAATTTTGCAGGAAGCCTGTCTCGACCCCGAAAACATTCAGGAGTTGGTTCTCGATTCAAGGGCTTACGATTTCGACCATCCGGTCAACCGCAAACCGAATTATCATTTCGGCTTGTGGGACCCCAATTACATCGACAACAAGGGGTTTTACCGCCGGTTCGTCGTGCATCAGATTACGTTAGAGGGTATTGTTCGCCGTATGGAAACGGCCTACACCGGTGAATCGACCGTTGCCGATGTGCCGCCCGACGAATTGCTCTACGAAGCAGGAGCGGTACTGGCAGGAACAATGCTTATGGGGGCAGGTGTTTGCGGTGATACACCGTCCACTTACGATTCGGAAACTTCGCTCAACGATTTGATGCCGATTATTGCGGACTATCGGGACAGGTTTTACAACCAACTCGTTCTCAAGATTCCGAAAAAGATGATGCCGCGAATTAAGGCGGAACAAGAACGTCTGTTCCAACCGTTCGGCGGATGTCGGCAGGATTTGAACCGGCAAATGGCAAAACGACGTGCCGACCAGTTGCAACGAATGCACCTTGCCCGGATTTTTGCTCGAATGGGTTACTCCGATGCCGCCATGAAGCAGGCGACTTCCATTTCGGTTACGTCGGCACGAATTCTCACTACGATTGATTGCCTGATTACCGAAACGCATCTGCACATTGACAAGGGGGAACTTGCCGAAGCCGCTAAAAATCTGCCGAAAGCAGAAAAACTAATCCAGCGGGGAATCACCTGTGGAGCCCTCATCGACCCGTGGACGATTCTCGGCTTCGGCGGAGCGTTCAGCCTGTTTCATACCGTTGAGAATTCGATTCACGACCATCGGATTGACGAAATCATCAATCTGATGGAAGAGATGTTCGATCTTTATAGCCGGTTGCAAAAGGAAGCGGCGGCATCGGGCAACGGCGATTTGCACGCCGACCTTTCCGACCGAATGAGCGACCTGGCAGGTTGGTGGGATCAGTACGGCACAACGGACGTGAATAACCTCGACAGTTTTTCCGGCGACGAAGCGTGGGAATCGGCGGCGGTGGTCTCGACGGCACTTGCCGCCTGGCACAAAGCCGGTACGGCTGCCGGGGATGTCGCCTTTTGGAGCCGACACGTCGAGCGGTTCAAAACGACCAAAGCGTTTGTGCTCTTGGCGGAAGCCTTGCTCGACCAGCAAGACCCCGTCGCTTCGATGAACCTGATGATCTATTGGCTCGAACATTCGGCGGACATTCCGTTGACGGAAAGCGATTATTCGTTTCATGCCATTGCGATCCGATGGATGGATCAACTTTGGAAACCGCCGAAAAGCGGCAGCGATAACGAACCAGAAAAACCGGCGTGGCGGCGGTCAATTAAAAATGCTCCGCAACTGACGTTTGCCGAACGGTGGAAAATCACGCGAAAGTTCTTTGAACTCATGGAAGCGAACGCCGACCTTTATTGGTACGTCCCCAAAATTGAACTGGGGGACGACTGGTTCGAAGGGAAGAAAAAACGCAAAGGGAAAAAAACGCCCCCCAAAAACCCGAAGAAAGAGGACGACGAGGAAAATTTCGACGACGAAAACAGTTACGACGATGAGGAAAACATTCCGAATGCCAAGAAACATAAACGGCGGGATGATTCCGACTCGATTTACGGAGCGGCTTACGATGAGTTTACGTACAAAGATTCAACGGACGACGGCATTGACGATTCGCTGATGGATCAGCCGTCCCCCGGCGGATACAATGACCGGGGAGACGACTTGGAAATCGCGAACGAAATGGACAGAATCGGCGACCGATTGCTCTTCATTTCGACGATGTCCAAACTGTGGAAATTCGTAACGGAACGACTGGCAGGTTTTGTTCTGGTACCGAAAAATTCTCCGTGGCAATCCGCCGTCGTCAAGAGCGAAGCCGACGAACTGCCCCCGGAAATGCTTGCAGAAATCGAACAGCACATTGGCGTTTGGTTGTTGCAAACCGTAACATACGGTGGCGGACTGGATTCGCTGTTGCGGCAAGTATCGGCATACAAAGTTCCGCCACCGCGGGGGACTTCCGACTCGCTCATGGAGTATGACCGGCATCGGGGAGTCAAAGAAATTTTGCTCGACCGAATCATTTGGTCGCACGTCGAAGTGCAAGATACCCAAATGACGCTCGAAGCGTATCTCGGAACGATGGTG
>Ga0082212_10009872_pt1 | contig 12269 bp, 10 predicted proteins | sample TergutNt197P3_FD_71548 | JGI IMG/M metagenome (GOLD analysis project Ga0082212, IMG submission 71548) | Neocapritermes taracua P3 segment gut microbial communities from Petit-Saut dam, French Guiana - Nt197 P3 | ecosystem: Host-associated > Arthropoda: Insects > Digestive system > Gut ... | reverse complement strand
GTGGCACAGACTGTGATAGTCGGGTATGTGCCGGAGTCTTATACGCATATTATATTGGGGGAATTAAGCAATTGAACTACAATCAATACCAAAATCTAATACAAACAATCGAGGAACACAACAAGTCCTACTACGTCAACGACGCACCGACTATATCCGACTACGAATACGACTCTCTCATGAAACAACTCCGCGAGGCTGAGGAGCAAAACCCGCATTGGGTGACTCCCGACTCCCCGACGAGGAAAGTCGGGGGCTTTGCGTTGAACACTTTCGAGAAAGTCGCTCATGCGGTTCAAATGGGGAGTCTGCAAGACGTCTTTGGTTTTGATGAACTGCGTGACTTCGACAGCCGCGTCCGCAATTTAGCTGATAACCGACCGCTTGAATATATAGTCGAGCTTAAAATAGACGGTCTTTCCGTGTCACTCAAATACGAGAAAGGCGTTCTTGTTTGCGGGGCGACGCGGGGGGACGGATTCGTCGGCGAGAACGTGACTGCCAACATCAAGACCATCAAAAACGTCCCGCAGAAGCTGACCGAGTCGGTTGACATAACCGTTCGGGGGGAGGTATTCATGCCTCGCGGGAGTTTTGAACGCCTTGTCAAGAGTCAAGAGGAGCAGGGGGAACAGCCGAGCAAAAATCCGCGTAATGCGGCGGCGGGTTCGCTTCGTCAAAAAGACTCGGCGATTACCGCTAAACGCGGACTCGCTCTGTTTGTCTTTAACATTCAAGAGGGCGGGGGAGGACTCACTTCGCACAAGCAATCCCTCGAATATATGGAAAAACTCGGGTTCACGACAGTCCCCGACTATAAGGCGTTCGGCGACATCGAGGAAGTCATAGACTATATCGGGCAAATCGGCGATAAGCGGTTCGGGTTCGACTTCGATATTGACGGTGCGGTGGTCAAGGTCGATGACTTCGCAATGAGGGACGAAATCGGGAGTACGTCTAAGTTTCCGAAATGGGCGGCGGCGTTTAAGTACCCGCCCGAGGAAAAAGAAACCGAGCTGAAACAAATCGAAATCAACGTCGGCAGAACAGGTGCGTTGACGCCTGTCGCGGTGTTTGAACCGCTCACGCTTGCGGGGACTACCGTGAGCCGTGCGAGTCTGCATAATCAGGACATTATCGACTCCCTCGGTATAAACGTCGGCGACATAATCGTCGTGCGGAAAGCGGGGGACATCATTCCCGAAGTTGTACGTGCGGCACGGAACAACAGCATTATACCGTTCAAAATCCCCGACGTCTGCCCTGTTTGCGGAACGTCGGCGGTTCGTGACGAAAATGCGGCGGTCAAATGCCCGAACGACAACTGCCCTGCACGGATTCTTCGGAGAATCGAACACTTCGCGTCCCGCGAGGCTATGAACATCGACGGTCTTGGGGAGGCTATTGTGCGGATTCTTATTGACAACAGTCTGATAAAAACCGCCGCTGACCTGTACAGTCTTACAAAAGAGGAGTTGCTGACGCTTCCGGGATTTAAGGACAAGTCTGCCGACAATCTTGTTGCGGCTATTGAAAAGTCCAAAAGCAATACCCTTGACCGACTCGTTTTCGCACTCGGGATTAAGGGAATCGGGCGGCAGTCGGCGGTTTTGCTGTGCGAAAAATTCGGGAGTCTTGACAAAATTATAGACGCCGAAGTCGAGTACTTGAAGTCAATCGACAAATTCGGGGAAATCCTCGCAGTAAACGTCCGCGAGGCAATGCGTGACCCGTATATGCTCGGATTAATCGACAAGTTCAAAGCCGTCGGGGTCAATACCGACTACGAAACGAAAGTCAAGTCGGACGAGTTTGCGGGGCTGACTTTCGTAGTCACAGGAACGCTCCCGACCATGAAAAGGGAAGAAGTCAAGGCGAAAATCGAGTCTGCGGGCGGGAAATGTTCGGGGTCGGTTTCCAAAAAGACCGACTATGTCATCGCGGGCGAGGCGGCGGGAAGTAAATTGGACAAAGCGAATTCTCTCGGAGTGAAAGTCATAGACGAGGACGAGTTTTTGGCGTTGTTCAGCGGTTTAGAAAGCGGTTTATAAAAGGAGAGGTTAATGAGTAATCAGAGTATTTACGGCAAAATCAAATCCGCTGTCGGGGAGGACGGGAAACTCCCGAGAGATTTCACGCTTGCGGAAGACAAACGCAAACCGAATCAAATATCGTTCGCGCCGGGGGCAATGGACGGAATCGGCGTTTACCACATGGTCAGAGGGAACGAAAAGGGAGTCGTCAAATCGCTTGGAGCGTTATTTATAAAATATTTCAAAAGCGATTCTCTCGGCAAAGAAAAGTACATTTCAGAAATCGAAACGCTTTTGTCGGAGAGTCGGACGCTGTCGGTCGTTGACGGCGTTTTGGACTATATCAAAAGCAAACGGGGCAGTGTAAAAGCGGAGTCAATCGTCGAAGCGGCGGTGGAATTGTCGCAAACGTCCGACAAAATCGAGGTTGTCAAAACCGCAATCGCACTTTTCGGACTGTTCGAGTTGGGCAAAATTGAGGAAATAGTCGATATTGTCTTGACTCTTGCGTTGTACGACGACTTCGCACTTTATTCGGTGGTCGCGGTCTTGAATTGGAGTGACTGCAACGCTCTTGTGTTCAAAATCGCTCAAAATGTTGACGGGTGGGGGAAAATCCACGCCGTTGAACGTCTTGAACCCGAAAATGAGGAAATACGTCAGTGGATTCTGCGAAAAGGCTGTGCAAACGGAGTCGTGGACGCGTACTTAGGATTAGTCACCGCAGAAAAAGGCGACCTGATTTCGGCACTCAAACAAGACTCCCTCGACTCGGAATTGTTTGACGGCATTTCGATAATCGTAAACGCAATGTTAGACGAGGGACCCACCACGGGAATCAGCGGATACAGTCAAGCGGGCGACGCGTTAAGACTGTACTTAAATCACGCCGAAAAACAAGCGGTCAGCATAAGACATTTGAGCTATGTCTTAGCTTTGCAAAGTTGGGCTGAAAGTCTGAACGAAGAAAATGACGGGGACTTTTTCGAGGACTGTGCTAAACTCAAATCCGACGTCATGACAAGCTGTGCGAAAATCGCCGACAACTCTAAATGGCGGGACAAAATTGTCGCGGCTATAAACAATCGCGAATATGACCGCGAGAGTCTTGTCAATTTCAATATGGCGGCGGACGCGGCACGTCAATTAAACATCGACGTTAATGCGGAGTTGTTTGACGCCGTTAAGGCGAATCCGCTTGAATACAGTTGGCAGATGTCGCGGTTAATGGAAGTCCCCGAACTTGCGGAGGAAATAGTCGAGTTGTGCGAGTCTGTTTTGCCTCTTGACAAAATGTCGAGCGGTATGGGTGACTATATGTTCCCCGACGATTATCGAGAGGAACATAATTGCCTCGACATAGTCCTGCAACAGCTTAGTAATATGCCGCTGAAAGGAGTCAAACTCGTGAAGTGCGGACTCAATTCCCCCGTTATACGAAACAGGAATATGGCGATTAAAGCTATGACGGGGTGGACGAAAAGTTTAGGCAAACCGCTGTCGGAAATTTCAGCGGAGTTGTACGACGAAGTCATGCGTATTCGTGAGATTGAAGTAAACGATTCCGCAAAAGAGAATATAGAAAAGTTATTGACAGGTATTCAAAAATAAGTTAAAAGCGGAATCCGAATTTAGAGCCTTTTTACGGGCTCTAAAATTTTCTGAATTTTTTTGTGACTTTCTTGTGACGATTGACTCCGATATTCTGTCATTATTAGTGAAGCCGCTTCAAGTATACAAAAACTCAAAGGGAGGACTCGGTCTTGAACGATACAAAAATAATCGACCTGTACGAAAATCGCGACGAGTCTGCAATCAGCATGACTGCGGGTCAATACAGTCCGTACTTGACGGCAATCGCCATGAATATTCTGCGTAATAAAGAGGACGCGGAAGAATGTGTCAACGACGTATACCTTAAAGCGTGGAATATAATCCCGCCTGAACGACCTCAAAAATTATCGTCTTTCTTAGGGCGAATCGCGAGAAATCTGTCACTGAACAGATACGAGTCTATGAGGGCGAAGAAGCGCGGCGGCAGTGAAATGACTCTTTTATTAAGCGAGTTGGAACTGTGTATTCCCGACGGTACAAATGTCGAAGAAGAAGTCGAGGGGAAAGACTTAAAAGAATCGGTCAACCGTTTCTTGGAAACGCTGAATCAAGACGATATGGTCTATTTTATGAGGCGGTACTGGCACGCACAAACAGTCCCCGAAATTGCACGGCGGCATGACGTCAGCGAGAGTAAAGTCAAGATGAGTCTTCACAGAACACGCGGTAAACTTAAAACATATTTAGAAAAGAGAGGTATAACAGTATGAAAAACTATGAAAAAAGCAAGAAATTATTTAATGCAATCGGGGAAGTCGGCGACGATAAAATCGAAAAGTCCGAGGAGAACCCGAACTACGTCGGCAACGGAATTGAACTTAGAAGAATCAAATTCTTCTCGCCGCAAATAGCGGGAATGATGGCGGCGGCGTTGGTGTTAGTCGCAGGGACGGTCTTTATGATGAACGTGCTGAAACCCGACGATGTTTCCACAACGACCGACACAGGAACAAGTGCGGTCACGACCACCGCAGACGCGGCTAATACAAACAATACTACGCAGACTCCACCCGCTACCGATAAATTACAGATTTTGAATCCCTCATTCGACGGCGGTATAGGCGGGTATGAATCGTACAGAGCGTATGACATCAACGATTTGGAAAACGGGAATCCTTGGGTCATCGACAATGATTTGACTACGCTCCCCGTGTTCCGCAACAAACTTGCCACGAACCAATACGGTTTCGTCGAGAATCCCATGACCGCGGAGGAATTGCGTGAAAAAGCAATCAAAGTCGCCGACGCTCTCGGACTTACGGACTATGAAGTCTTAAACTTCCCTACGCAAGAGCAAATCGACCAAGCCATAGAAAAGCTGACTTATGGCGGAATGGAACCCTCCGAAGAAGCTCTGCAAGCCTATACGGGACCTTTATTTGCAACGGTCAGATTCAACAGCGAAGATGATGAAAATGTTATAGAGATATGGAACGACGGGATTACGTTAGTCATAACCCCTGAAAATATGGAGAATTCCGCAAACGAGAACATTATCAAAAAATTAGACAAAATTGTCGGGTTAAGCGATAAAATCACCGTCAGGATTCGGCTCGGTCAAGAAACGGGTTACGACGAATTCCAAAATGCCGCAACCGACGGTGATGACGTCAACACAGACATCGACACAAACTCTTACACCTACGATAAAGGAATCGACCTCTCCAACCATCACAACTTTTCTTACTACGACCTCACTGCGGAAGAAGCACGCGAAGTCACACTGTTTCTTTTGGAATGGTCGGGGAATATCACCAACATCGAAAACCCGGGAGTCAACACTTTCGCTCATTTAGATATGTACGGACGTCAAGTCCGCCTGTGGTACAGCGTTTTTGAAAACAGCGGGACTCTCACCGAGAAAATCCTCAACTGGAACTTCAACAACATGGCTTTCTCACCCAACGAAGCGGGCGAATTGAGTCTTATCAAGAAAAACTACACCGACTTGTCCGACAAAATCGGCGACTACCCCATTATCTCCGCGTCGGAAGCGCAGAGATTGCTCCTTGACGGAAAATCACTCACCAATGCGTATGTTGACGGTAATGGTTTAAACGCGGGCGACCTCGCGAGAGTCGAGTTGATTTACAGAGCCAACGCTAACGAAGAAGTCTTTATGCCTTATTACAAATTCTATGTCAAGTACTCCGAAACGAGTTTCGATTCTACTGTCGAAACGATTAAAGAATATGTCGCGTTCTACGTCCCCGCAATTTCGGGCGACTATTTAGAGATTGACAATCCTTTATATATCGAAAGATAATTGGCTTTTGAATATACAGCAGACATTGAATTTACTTCAATGTCTGCTGTATTGTGTTACATTCGCCCTCTTTTGTCAAACGTAAAGTTGTTTTGACTCGTGCATTTTTCGTCGGGTAAAAAGCATTTGACGAGTCTTAGTTTGTTTTTCAAAATGACTTGCAGGTCGATGATTCGGTCAATCAGACAAGACACGCTTTCGTTGACCCGCACCACACTCGCGACGTCGGCGTTGCACCGCTTAATCGCGAACTGAATTTTCTCTCCCTCCGCGTTGATGATGTGACTCAAAGCGGCTTCTTCCATAGCGATTGAAGTCATAATGGAGTTGACGGCTTCCTCTCGGGTGAGAATTGTTTCCCTGTCGGGGAAATTCGGCATAGACATAAATTAATTCTCCTTTATAATTTTGCTTTACTATATTCACATGAGTCTATACTTGTGAATATAGTAAAGCAAATCTATTTAAAAGGAGCTTAATACCATGTCCATGCCGAATTTCCCGAAAACCCCGAATTTAAAAGTCAAAGACTCAATCGTCCAGATTATTTCCTCGATTGCAATGGAGGAGCTTGCGTTAAGTCACGTCATTAACGCGGAGGGCGAGAAACTGCAATACGTCCTCGGAACACTGCACAGAGAGTCAAGTCCCGACCACAGGGTTGACATTGAGGAACTCCTCAAAATCAACGAAAGTATAAACGCAACCCTCACGACCATTTCGATTAATCAACTGTTTTTGCTCGAAAAGTTGTCCTTGGCTGTGGAGGCGTATAAGAAATTGTCCTGCTTAGAAAAATGCGGCTGTCATTGTAAAGATGAAGATGACGACGACGACGATGACGATGATGATGACGACGACGACGATGACGATGACGATGACGACAATTGACAATTGACAATTGACAATTGACAGTTGGTTGGGCTATGTAAATTGTTCATTATTAATTATTCGCTATAAATTGAAAAGACCACCCCGTCAATCAGTCTGCAGAAATTTGTGACGGGGTGGTCTTGTTGTAATTAATTATCTAATTGGCAAAATCGGGCTTTCCCAGCGAGTCCAATCGTACATGACTTTACCGTCCTCGTTGTAGACAGGGTTGTAGTGACCGTAGAAATAAGCGTCGATAATATTGCGGATTACACGACTGGAATATTCCCCGCCTTCGAGAACCACCGAAAACGCGATTTGCGGATTCTCGAAAGGGTAGTACCCGATTACGGTGGAGTTGAACCCCGTTTCGCCGACTTCGGGAGTCCCTGTCTTGTACGCGGGGGGAGTGGGCAGGTACTTAAACAGTCCCGTGTTTTGCCGCTGACCTACCATCAACATTCCGTCCTGAACTGCTTTATAGCTGTCTTCGTTTCCCTCACTCATGTCTACTACTATTTGCGGCTCGGTTTGATAGACTAATTTCTTCTCGTCATAATCCCAGACAGAATCGACTAAATAAGGACGGTACCGCTTCCCTCCGTTTGCGATTGTCGCCGCGACAGTCGCCATATGAAGCGGAGTCATAAGCGTTTCGGACTGTCCGATTGCCGCTTGAATGACGTTTCCCTCGCTCCACGGGAGTCCCGTCAGTTCAAAATAAGTGTCGGGGGTCGTCATGATTCCCGGGAACATCTTGACGTCGCAGTGCAAATCAGTCCCGACTCCGTAGTCCTGCGCGACTTCCGCTAACCTCTCGATTTTGAGGCGTCTTCCCGCCTCGTAAAAGAACACGTTGCAGGAATAATTCAACGCACCGCAGACGTTCAGCGAACCATGACCGCCTTTGTTGTGGCAATACGGGCGGTAGTCGGAATAAAAGTTGTATCGTCCGCTGCAGGAAATGCGGGAATTACGGTCGAGGACTCCGTCGAACAACGCACCCGACGCGGTGATAGTTTTAAAAGTCGAACCCGGGCGGTAGCCTTGATTCAAACTCCTGTCCAACAGCGGTTTATACGGGAAAGGCGAGTCCCCCGCCGCGTCTAACAGCATTAGTTCGACATAATCGTCTAAGTCATAGGACGGGTAGTTCGACATGGAGAGAATTTTCCCCGTCGGCACGTCCAACACGACTATGGAGGCGGCTGTCGTTTCGGAGAATTTGCGGCTTGAACCACGCCAACTCGTTGGCTGGTTAATCCAGTTGACGAAGTCGGCTAAAATCAAGTCCATAGTCTTTTGGAATTCGCTGTCTATGGTGAGTTTCACGGTGTTCCCCGCACTGACGCTTTTGACGACTTTGTCCGACACCACGTCCCATGACGAGTCGTGGACTATTTCCCGCGTACCGTTCTCACCTTTGAGGACGCTTTCCATGCTTTCCTCCAACCCGAAAAACCCGATGACGTCGTTGAGGGTATAGCCGGAGTCCTTCAAGGCGGCGTACTGCTCGGCGTTGATTGCGTTGATTCTGCCTCGGATATGCGGGAGCGTCGTGGTGTCCAAATACAGCCGAATCGGTTCTTCCGCAATGTCTACGCCGCGTAAAGTCATGGACTTTTCTTTCAGCTCAATCATCACGTCCATCGAAATGTCCTCGGCTAAAACAAAGCGGTTTTGGGTGGAAAACTGCTTTTGCTCCATTTCGTAGCGGATTCCTCCGATATAACGCGACATCTGTTCGCCGTATTTGTCGGAGTCAATTTTGTAATTCACTTTCAACGCTTTGAGGCAGTTCTCGACCGTCGCGTCGTAGTTTAGTCCGAGATTGTACTTGAATTTGTCAAGTTCGTCACTCGGGACGTTCTGAAACTGGAAATTCCCCGTTTCGGGATTCGGCTCGGTCAAAATTGGGACGCTGTCGAACCATTCATGCTCGTGTTTGAGCAGGACTTTTACGATTCCCGCGATTATATCGTTTTCCTCCCCGAACGGCAGGAACGCCCGTTCAAGAATGATTTTGTAGACTATTTCACTGCTGTTGAGGACTCTCCCCTCACTGTCAACAATCCGCCCTCGCACCGCAGGGATAATCCTCTGCGACGTGTAGGTCTTTTTGCGTTGCTGTGCGTACTTCCCGACTTCCACGATTTGAATTTGCAAAAGTCTTACCACTCCGACAAAGGTAAGACTCAGCATGATTATGACTAAAAGGGAGGTCCTTATGATGTTCGAGATTTTTGCGTTCATTATTTCTCCTTATTCATCGTCGTCGTTATTGCTGAACGAATTCAGGCGGAGTCGTTCACGCGGGGACAGTTTGTTTGAGATGAGTCTAATCAAAAAGTAAATAATCGGCGACAGAATCACTGCCGACAAATGCGACGGAATCGTAAAGCTGACAAGAATGTACGACGCACTGTCCGCCCGCCACAGGAAGTATCTGAAAAAATAATCGGTCAACGCCATAAAAAAGCAGACTGCGGCGTTTAGCCATATAAAATTCACCAAATTGACTTTGATTAAGTTAGAAACCAAAAGCGACGCCGCAAGACAGCACGGAAGCAGCCACACCCCCGAGAATCCGAACAGCTTATCGCAGGACAGGTCAATAACCAAGCCGCAGACCGCTCCGAACACCGACGCGAAAACCTCACTTTCACGCATAGCCACCGCGACCGCGAGAGGTATAATAAGAATCGGCTGCCACCCTTTGAACAGTCCGCCTGCCATGAGCATATAGAGGAAGAGAAGAACCGCCGAATAAAAAGTCCGCCGCAGAATAACACGCGACCTGTTGCTTTTAATTTTCATGAGCGGAATGTATTCTTTCGTTTCCGTTGTCGATAATGTTTTTGAACTCGGCGGAAGCTGTATGGTAGTCCACGACATCGACTCTATACGGTAAGTCGGACTCGGAAAAAGCCAACTCCAACCGACCCGAGCGTTTCAGTCCGAGTTTTTCCCCGTTCGCGGGGAGGAAAGCCAAGTCGAAATCGCTGTAAGGTTTAGAATTGCGTCTGTAACGCGAACCGAACGCGAGAACGTCGCAGTCGGGGGCTAAATCGCCGATAATGTCGAGGACTATCCTCTTTTCGGAATCCGAAATATTCATATTCTCTTCTCCAATTCACGACGTCAGTTGACAGTGTACAATTGACAGTTGACAGTTTGTAAAAGTATATAAACGTGGGAAAACGGTAAACATCAATAATTAACGGCGTGCCGAGGGCGTCACGCCCTACACATAATTCAACCAACTGTCAATTGTCAATTGTCAATTGTTCGTCCCTTCCCTCGAAATTAGTAACCACCAGTACATTAGTAAGCCGCGTAATCTCCTCGCTCGGTTTGACTAAGGCGTGCTTGCTCATGCCGTTCGGGTCGTCGCGGACTTCCGTCACCATGCCTATGATTTGTTTCTCGGGGTAAGTCTCGCCGCCGATTGTTACGAACGTGTCCCCCACCTCGATGTCGGCGTTCGGCTCTATAAAGCTGACTCGCACGATTCCCTCGCTTGCGAGTTCTATGTCGTTTTGAATGATTCCCTTGACATTACAACGCGTCGTGAGGACTCCTATCTCAAATTCGGTTGAAAGCAGAGTCGTGACCACCGCGTAATTCGGCGCGACCTTGCTGATTCTCCCCACAACGCCTACTCCCGTTATGACAAAGTCGTTCAGCCCGATTCCGTCCTTAGACCCGCGGTTAATGGTGAAGCCTCCGTAAGGGTCGAGGGAGGTGTAGGCGGTGATGGTACATATGTTGGAGGGCCACTCGAAGTCGGGGTGTTCGGCGGATATGTCTAACATTTCCTGTAACAGTCGATTGTTGTTTTTCAGTTCGTCTATGCTGACTATTTGTGTAAGCAAGTCCGAAATAGTCTGACGCAGTTCGTCATTTTCGGACTTGTACCTGTCGGCATTTACGACTTTATCGACGTTGTTCACGACGAAATTCGATATTCCCGTAGACAGCCGCACAAACGGCGACGCTACGGTTTTCAGCACCCGCTCGGGCAAAGACGCCGCCCCGCCCGATGCCGCCGCGTATATCATGAATCCGAAAAGCAGAGCGAAAACGCAGACGATTATTTTAAACTTCCAACTGCGGATAAATTCTCTCATAATCTATTTATCAGTACTCCTTAGTACTCCCTTTAGTACTCAGTAGATGTCGCGTCCTCATCGTCAAGAACCTCCCACAGTTTATCGTCTTCGAGGACTTTTCCTGTGCCGTCTGCGACACAGTCTATGGGGCGTTCGGCGATTTTCACGGGCATACCCGTTTCGGAATGAATCAGCTTGTCTAAGCCTTTGAGTAACGCGCCGCCGCCTGCAAGCATGATTCCCTGGTCGATTATATCTGCGGCTAATTCGGGCGGAGTCTTTTCAAGGGTGACTTTCACCGCCTCCACCACATGACTTAACGGGTCTGCGAGAGCTTCCCTTATTTCCACGCTTGTGATGAGGATATTTTCGGGGAGTCCGTTGAGTAAGTTCCGACCTTTGATGTCCATTTGCAGTTCTTCGGTGTCGAACGGGTACGCCGAACCGATGTTTATTTTGATATTCTCGGCGGTACGTTCGCCTATGAGGAGGTTGTACTTCTTCTTTATATATCCCGTAATCGCGGAGTCAAATTCGTCCCCGCCGACTCTGACCGATTTAGCCGTAACGATTCCCCCCAAGGAAATGACCGCGACCTCGGTCGTCCCCCCGCCAATATCGACTATCATCGACCCTGTCGGTTCTCCCGTCGGGAGTCCCGCACCGATTGCCGCCGCCATAGGCTCGGTTATGATAAAGACTTTCTTCGCACCCGCGTTCAAAGCGGACTCCCGCACGGCACGGCTTTCCACCTTTGTAATTCCCGACGGGATACAAATAATGACTCGCGGCTTGACAAATTTGCTCTTGACCGCTTTTTTAATAAAGGCTTCAAGCATACTCGACGTCAAGTCGAAATCGGCGATAACACCGTCTTTGAGCGGTCTGCGGGCTATGATTGACCCGGGAGTCCTCCCTATAACGTCTTTCGCCTCCTGACCGACGTATCGCACGCGGTCAGTCTTGACTTCCACCGCGACCACGCTCGGTTCGCGAATGATAATCCCCTTTCCTCTCATGTAAACCAGCGTATTCGCTGTGCCGAGGTCAATTCCTATATCTTTTGAAAAAAGCACATTAATTCCTCCAAATCAAAACTATCTTAAACTATTATGAACCATTTTTTTGTCTAACATACATTCTATCACATTTAAAAAAAATTATCTACTCCCTTTTAGCATTTTTATTGCAAAATTTGCAAAATAAACCAAAGGAAAAATGGATTTCGTCATTTTCGGACAAAACCCATTTGATATCAGTTTTTAAAAATTAATCCAATGTTCAGGATTGACCCCTTGATTCCACTGGAATCCATTCGGATGAACCTCGAAATGTAAATGAGGTCCTGTTACGAATCCTGATGCACCTTTA
>Ga0082212_10009871_pt1 | contig 12272 bp, 12 predicted proteins | sample TergutNt197P3_FD_71548 | JGI IMG/M metagenome (GOLD analysis project Ga0082212, IMG submission 71548) | Neocapritermes taracua P3 segment gut microbial communities from Petit-Saut dam, French Guiana - Nt197 P3 | ecosystem: Host-associated > Arthropoda: Insects > Digestive system > Gut ... | reverse complement strand
TAAGTTATGTCCGCTACAGGGCGGCGGGTAATGATTGCCGGCTTGCAAGGCGTTTACGGCAGTTAAACGCCAAAACAGACGTTTCCCCCTAATTTTCCGGTTCCATGTTTTTCAACCCCCGCCATAACATCAGGCCGTACATTACCGCCGCCGCGGCTTCTATAAAGCCGAAAAGAACGCCGATCCGGTCAGGCACAAGCCCCACGGGGAGAACGTACCAAAGAAGCATGCCTGGAAGACCGATGTTGGCAAGCCAGAACTGTACGACGGCCAGGAAAGTTGAAGGGCCCGGGGGCAGCATTTTATCCGCCCGATTCGCAATCCACATGTTACCGATTCCGTATACCGCAAAAAGAAGCGTCCCCACCAACAGCATATGGCTATGAAAAAACTTGAAATTATCGTTTCCAAACCGCATCATCAGCGCGCCGACAACCGCGCCCAGCGACAGATAAACAACCGCCGCGCGGAAATACCATCGGGCTATCCGCCTAAACGCGCAGGCGTTGCCGCTTTCAGCAAACGCCGGCATGCTCGCCCGCAATATGTACCGCAACGGCAAAACCAGACAGCGATTCAACGGTTGGTATGCGCGCCATCAACGAGTTCCCGTAACGGTCCCGCCGTTAGGAGCGCCGATAGCAAAGGTCGAAGGCGGCAACGATGAGTCAGACTGGATAGTAACCTTCCCGCCGCACATCCGCTCTATTCTGGTAATCTCATCCCTTTTCCGGTTAATCAGCGTCTCTATCAGATCCGCCGATACGCGCACGAGAATGTCTTTGGGGGCATCCTTTTTGTCCCGCGTCAGTTCATCATGCAAACGCCGGAACATCCGGACGACCGAAGAATCGCGCGTAGGCGCCACGCCCAAACCGGCGCACGCCTCACATCCTTTCAGAAGAGTGTCGTAGAAGGAGATCCCCATCCGCTGGCGGCTGATAGCAACCAGCCCGAACTTGCCAAGCGAAGTAACATCGCTTTTTGCCTTATCTTTCTTGAGTCCTTCCTTCAGTATCCGGTCGATTTCCTTGTTATGGGATTTGTTCTCCATATCGATGAAATCAATCACTATGAGGCCGCCGATGTCCCGCAGCCGCATCTGCCGGGCCGCTTCCGCCGCCGCCTCACGGTTCGTCCTAAACGCGGTGTCCTCTATATCGCGGTCTTTGGAGGAACGCCCGGAGTTGACATCAATGGTCCATATCGCCTCGGTCCGATCAATCACGATGTGGCCGCCGGAAGGAAGCGGAACCTTGCGGGCAATGACCCGCTCAACCTGCTCTTCGAGATTGAAACGCGCAAAAAGCGGACGCTTCTGGCGATATAGCTTCAGCTTGTTTTTCTGCTGCGGGAAGTAAACGTCGAAAAAAGATTCCGCCTTCTTGAAAGCAGCCTCGGAGTTCATCGTGACCTCCGCAACATCCGCGGAATAGTTGTCCCGCAATGTGCGGATGACGATGTCCTGCTCCTCATACAAAAGCGTTGGCGCCTTGTTTTCCTGCGCGCCCGCCACCATGCGATCCCACAACTTCAGCAGATTCTGCAAGTCGGACTTCAGATCCTTCAGTGGCCGCGCCGCGCCCACGGTGCGAACGATAAAACCTAAATGCTCCGGGTATTCGAGCTTCTCCATCTGCTTGCGGATTCGCTCCCGTTCCTTTTCTCCCGTGATTTTTTTTGAGATGCCGTACCGCTTCATCCCCAGCATCATGACCATGTATCGGCCCGCGATGCTTATATAAGACGTAAGGGCCGCGCCCTTGATGGTGGATTCCTCTTTCGTCACCTGGACAAGAAGCTCCATCCCTGTCCGCAGAGGAGGACGCTTGTCTCCCTCGTTCCATGTCCCCAAATTATCCATCAGCGCGCCGGCGCAATACTCATTCATCGGCAGGAAACCGTGGCGGCCTCCGCCAAACTCGACAAACGCCGCTTCGATCGCCGGAGCGATGTTAACCACTTTTCCCTTGTAAATGTTCCCTTTGAACGCTTTCTTGCGCTGGTTCTCAACTTCGTAATAGTCGAGCAACCCTTCCGATACAATTGCGACTCTGTTCTCTTCCGGGTGCATGCCGTCGATCAGCATCACCTTCCGGGGACCGCCGCCTTCATCTTCAACCGCTTCCTCTTCTTCTTCCTCTTCCAGGAAGAATTCTTCCGGTTCCTCTACATCGGTAAAATCCGCCTCATGAAACTCGCCTTCCGGGTCATCTTCAAGCGCCTCCCCGGTTTCATGGGTCTGGGCATCCTCCGCTTGCGCTCCGTTATCTGTCTGCCGCCCTCCTTTTCCTTTCCGGCGACGGCGGCGACGGCGGCGTTTTTTACCTGTTTCTCCCTGCTTTTGCTCCGTTGCTTCAGGAGACGACAAAAGTTCGGCCGCCATCTCTTCATCAGGCAAAACCTGCGGCGTGACAACCGGCGGATCAACCGACTCCCTGGTAGAACATGCCTCTGTCAAAAGCGGCACAGGTTCCGCTTCCGAAGGCAAAGGGTACGTTTCATCCAGATGTCCGGAAGTCTCTCCCGCGCGCGCGTGAACTTCATGCGTGAAAACAGGTTTATCGGACGGTTCCAGCGGCTCCGCGCCAGACTCGGCGGATTCATGCTCCGGCGCCGCGGGCGCTTCTTCCGGAACGTCTGAACCCGGAACCGGCGTTAATTCGGACGCCGCCGGTTTTCTGTGCCTGCGGCTACGGCGCCGCGCTTTCTTCGGAGGAACACTCTCTTCCGGCGGCGATTCAACCTCGGCCGCGATGGAAGGCGGCTCGTAATCCTGCTGCGGCGATCTTCCTTCCGGATCTTCCGCAATTACATCTTCGACCTGCTCTTTCGTCACGCCCTCTGTTCCGGCCGATACGGCTCCCTCGGCCGGCGCGGCTTTCTTTTTCCTTCCGCGCCTCCAAAACCTGCGCTTGTTTTCAGCTTTTCCTTCACCATCCGTCATCCATTTCCTCCCGGCCGCGCCTTCGCCATTGGCGGAAAGGCGTGGAGCGCATCCGGCAGGTCGCATATGTCTTTGATAACAGCATGCGGCCTGAACGACGGCGGCGGCATCTTCAAAAGAAGCGCCCCTTGCGGCTCCGCGCTTTCACCCACCAGCACGGTAAAGATCCCCATTTCGCGCGCCGGCAGCAGATTCCTGCGGCTGTCATCGCAAAACAGGGAGTCCTCCGCGACGGCTCCCATAACCCGCAACAGCTTTTTGTACGGGTAGGGCGAGGGCTTGGCAATATATTCCATGAATTCGATACCGAAAATTTTTTCCATCCTATCGTCAACGCCCAGCGCCATTAAAACCCGATGGGCGTAATCCCACGAACCGTTTGTGAATACAACACATTTACCGGGCAGCTTCGCAAGCATCTCCCCCAGTTCGGGGCGCGGCGGCACAAGCTCGGAAGCCGGAACATCGTGTATATATTCGAGATACTCTTCATGCTTTACTCCGTGATGGCGCACCAACCCCTGTAGCGTCGATCCGTACTCGTCAAGATAGCCCATCCGCACACGCTTGGCGGACTCGGCGTCCACGCCAAGCCGCCGCATGACGTACATTTCGATCCTTTCGTCCACCATATGCCAGATGGGAAGTTCGCGCGAATAGAGCGTGTTATCGAGATCGAAGATAAACAAGGGAGAGGCCATCGTCGGGTCAGTCGCCCCCCACAGCGATTTGAGCTATCAGAAGGGAGGGCGCGCCGATGTCGCCAAACCAGCGAAAATCGTTCCCCGCAGACTCCACTTTTTCAAGAAGATCGAGAATGTTCCCGGAAACAGCGAAACCATGAAGCGGCTCCGCAAGCTTTCCTCCTTTGATACGTATCCCAGAAGCGCCTACGGAGAAATCGCCCGAAACAGGGTCGGCGGTATGAATCCCCAAAAATTCCGTCAACAGAATGCCGTCGCCCGCGGCCTCAAGCAGCTTGTCTGGAGAAAGCAAACCACGAGGAAAGCACAGGTTGGAAGCGCCGACTGAAGGAGGCGTCTTCCCGCCCGATCGTCTGCACGACCCTGTGCTTCCCGCGTTTATCTTTCGCCCCCAAAAAGAATCTGAAAGATACCCGCGCAGCACGCCGCCGGAGATCAACTCCCGCTTGCGGCAGGCAACCCCTTCCCCGTCAAACGATTCCGCGCCGGCACCCGCTGAATCCAGCGGATCGTCATTAACAAAGACCGCCTCTGAAGCCACACGTTCCCCAAGCCTGTTCGCCAGCATGGATTTGCCTTTTGCCACCTGCGGAGCCAAAAATGAGGGCGCCAACACCTCGATCAGCTCCGCCGCGGCGCCATTTTCAAGCACCACCCGGTACGCTCCGGTCTTGGGGCGAACCGCTCCAAACATCCGAAGCGCCCGGTCCGCTCCTTCCGCGGCAATCGTCGCAGCGTCCAGCCCACGCAACGATCGGGCGAAATCAAACCCGTACCCGGTCTGCCCTTCATCGCCCTCTTCGGCCACGGCGTCCACAAACGCAAAACAACGCGATTCCCTCCTGCTCAACAAGACACCGCGGCTGTTCACAAGCGACACGTCAGAAACAGTTTCCTGGAGAGACGCGGTCCGCACCCGCTTCATGCGCGGGTCGCGCGCAACTACTCCCGCTTCAAGAGACTGCGCAAAATCTCTCTTCTCTTCTTCGGAAACGGATTCAGTGGCCGGATCGTACAGCGAAATATCCGCGGGCCTGGCGTCAACGTCGGGCAGTCCGTACGCCTCGTCCGGATCGGAGAACTCGGCGCAAAACACCGCTTCTTTAGCCATTCGCGCCAGGTCGGCGTCGTCTCCCGTGAATCCGTAGGAGAACCCCATCCGGTTTTCGCGGAACACGCGCAAACCCAGCACAAGGGTGTCCGAAAAAGAGATGGCGTCGAGACGGCCTTCGCGCGCCTCGTACTTGCGCGCGCGCGAACGCGCCGCGTATAACTCTACCTCGCCTCCTCCTTGCCGCTCCACTTCGCGAAAAACAACCTCGAATCGCCTATCCGACACGCGCGCTCCCTGAAAAATCAGCCAGAAGCGCCACTTCGTCGCAATCGGGAAATTTCGCGCACTGAAGACAATCCGTCCAGATCTTTTGCGGCAGCTCCGACTTGTCTATTTGCTTAAACCCAAGCCGCATGAAAAAATTCGGACGATACGTCAGCGCAAAGACGCGCGTAATTCCAAGAACTATGGCTTCCGAGATGCACGCTTCCACAAGCTTCGTTCCTATACCCTTTCCCATATTGCTTTCGCGGACGGCAAGGGAGCGAACCTCGGCCAGATCCTCCCACATGATATGTATGGCCGCCGTGCCGATCAATTCCCCGTTCTCGTTCTCATATACAAAATAGTCGCGCAGATTCTCGTAGATGGAACTCAACGACCTCGGAAGCATGTCGCCCTTGCGGGCGTACTCCCTGATCAGAGCCTGCATCGTTTTTACATCCGCTATGCGCGCCTTACGAATCATTTCCTTTCCGCCTTCTCTATCATCGCCTTTGCGTGCGCCTTCGCCTGCGCCGTAATCTCCGATCCCGAAATCATCCGGGCCAATTCGCTTATCCTATCCTGCTTTGTCAGTGATTTCACCCAAGTAGCCACCGTATCCCCCGAAGCGCGCTTGAGAACCTGCAGATGCCGGTCGGCAAAAGCGGCTACCTGTGGCAGATGGGTAACGCAGATGACCTGCGAAACGGCAGCCAGCATTTTCAGGCGCGCTCCAACACGCTCGGCCACATTTCCGCCTATCCCCGTGTCTATCTCGTCAAACACCAGCGTCCGCCCGCCGCCGCCGTGTGAAGCGGCGTTGCGCAGCGAAAGCATCACGCGCGACAGCTCGCCCCCAGAGGCGGTTGACGCAAGCGGGCGCGGCTCTTGTCCCTGATTTGCCGAAAAGAAAAACTCCGCTTCGTCGAATCCGGATTCCGCCAGCGATTCCGCAGCATGGTCCCGCGATGCCACTACGGCGAGAAACCGCGCGCCGGGCATCGATACCATTTCCAGCTCTTCCATAACCGCGGCCCCTATCTTTGCGGCGGCATCCTTGCGGGTGGCCGATAGCTCCATCGCCAAGCCCAACGCCTCTTCTTCTTCCCGGCGCAGTTCTTTGCGCAGGCGCGTCTCCTCCTCAAAAGCTCCTTCCAGCGACTCCCGCTCCCTTTCGAGATCCGCAAGGTGGGTGATCAGTCCTGAAACATCTTTTCCGTATTTTCTTTCGAGGCGGCGCAGCAGGCTTAGCCGCTCCTCGGCGCGCTCCTTCGCCTCCGGGTCTTCCGCCGTTTTCCCTACCATGCGGGCGATCTCACGCGCAATCTCGGCTACCTCTTCGCGTAAAGAACCAAGGCGCTGCGCGATCTCCCGAACCCGTGGATCAAGCGCGGCGGCTTCCTTGATCCGTGACAAGGCAAAACTCATCGAAACAACCGTGGCGCTTTCCGAGGAAGATAGCGCGTCATCCGCCGCCAGAAGCGCCTCCCGCACTTTTATTTCGTTGCGGGACGCATGCAGAAACGCCGCCAGTTCCTCCCCTTCTCCGGGAACAAGGCGAGCGTCCGACAACTCGCCTATCTCGAAATCCAGCGCCTCGGCCCGCCCGTGGGCTGCCGCCCCGCGCGCCGCCGCATCTTCTACCTGCCGCCGGAGAACGGATACTTTCCTGTACCGCTTCCTCATTTCGGAGGACCGCGCCGCCGTACCCGCGAAGTCGTCGATCGCTGAAAGCGCCGCCGTCTTTGAGAGAAGCTGCGTCACGCTATGCTGCCCAACCATCATCAGCAGCAGTGGAGAAAGAACGGCCATGACAGGCTGGGCGACGACGCGCCCATTGATGTAGGCTCTACCGCGGCCGCCGGCAGGAAGAACCCGCCGAAGGACTACCTCGTCTTCCCATGGAAGCCCAGCGTCTTCCCAGGCATCCTTGAGTTCCTGACGCCCGGACAGATCAAAGAGCGCGGACACCTCGGCTTCCGCCTCGCCGGTGCGCACCGCAAACGGATCGGCCTTCTCTCCCAGCGCGAGGCGAATCGCCTCCACCAGGATAGACTTCCCGGCTCCTGTTTCACCCGTAACCACATTCAGGCCGGGCGAAAACTCGACGCGGACATCTTCAAATATTGCGAGATTGCGGACGGATAGCTCTATCAGCATCGGCGAAACACGGTTTTAGCGCTCTCCCCATTTCAATTTGGTCCGGAGCACGGTGAAATAATCCCGGAACGGGGAGTGGATAAACTTGATTGCGGACTTCGCCTTCCGGACTTCGACCATATCCCTCTCGCGAAGCTCAAATCCAACCTGACCATCCAGGGTCAGTGACACATCGTCGCTCCTGGAAACCAGCTCCGCGCAAATGACCATATCATCGGGAACCAGCAGTGGGCGCAGCGTCAGCATATGCGGGCATATCGGCGTAACGATAATAGAGCGCACCGATGGGTGGACAATCGGCCCATGGGCCGAAAGAGAATAGCCGGTGGACCCGGTCGGCGACGAAATAATCAGGCCGTCAGCCTTGTAGTCGGCCAGGAACTCGCGTTCAACGAATACCCGGATGTCGATGATCCTTGCCGGCGCTCCCTTGTTGATCACCGCGTCGTTCAAGACCGTGTAATCCGCAACCTGCTCGCCCATCCGGCGAACGCAAACATCAAGCATCATACGTTCGTCGTACTCAACCTCGCCACGGAAGATACGGTCCAGCGTCGGATAAAGCTCGTCGATGGTAACCGCCGTCATGAACCCGAGCCCGCCCATGTTCACGCCAAGGATCGGCTTCCCCGCGCCCCTAACCGCGCGCGACGCGGACAACAGCGTTCCGTCGCCGCCAAGCACGATAAGAAAATCGCAATGTTCGGAAAGCTCGGAGCGCATGATGCCGTCCGCGCGGCCAAGCGCGGCGGCTGTCTCCCGGTCGAGGAAAACTTGCCGGTCCTGCCCTTCCAGCCACTGCGCAAGCCTGGAAACGACCGGTTCCACCCGGGGGTCGGAATGTTTTGCGATGATTCCGATGCACTTCATTGAAGATGAGGATAATATATCCGAAAGGAAAAGGAAAAATAATGCGCGCGCCCCTTGCCGACCGCATGCGTCCGGCCGTTCTGGCTGATTTCGTTGGACAGGAGGAACTCCTTGGAGAGGGGAAATTCCTCTCCTCCGTTCTCTCCGCCCGCCCTCTCCCCTCCCTGATCTTTTGGGGACCGCCCGGATCGGGAAAAACAACTATCTCCCGAATCCTTGCCCGCGAAACCGACGCTGTCTTTTTGCCCTACTCCGCCGTCCTTTCAGGAGTAAAAGAGATCCGCGAGGCGCTGGCGGAGCTTAAAAAATCCCGCCGTGGAGAAGTGGAAGACCCGCGCCCCGCCATCCTCTTCATAGACGAGATCCACCGCTTCAACAAGGCGCAACAAGACGCCTTGCTTCCATTCGTGGAAGACGGCACGGTCACGCTGTTTGGCACCACAACCGAAAACCCGTCCTTCGAGATCCGAAACGCCTTGCTATCCCGCTGCACGGTACTCGTGCTGTCGCCGCTTTCCCCTTCCCACATCGAAACGATCGTCCGGCGCGCTCTGATAGATCCGGAACGCGGATTAAAGCAGCCGGAGCCGTTTCTTTCGCCCGACGCGCTTAAACACATCGTAGCCGTGGCGGACGGCGACGCCCGCGTCGCGCTGAATGTCCTGGAAGCTTCCGTCTCCATCGCGCTGCACAAGAAACTGCCGGCGGTTGACATGGAAACGGCGCGGGAAGCGCTGAAAAAAAAGGGGCTGCTTTATGACAAGGACGGCGAAGAACACTACAACCTTATATCCGCGTTGCACAAATCGTTGCGTGGTTCCGACCCGGATGCCGCTCTATATTGGCTGGCGCGTATGCTCTCGGCCGGTGAAGACCCTTTCTACATCGCGCGGAGAATGATCCGGTTCGCGTCGGAAGATGTGGGCAACGCCGCGCCGGGAGCGTTGCAGATCACGCTGGCGGCGGCGGAATCATATCGGACGCTCGGCAGTCCCGAAGGGGAGTTGGCGCTCGCGCAGGCAGTCGTGTATCTCGCTACCGCTCCCAAAAGCAACAGAACCTACATAGCGTGGCAGCGGGCGATGAAGGACGCGGAAACCGGGGGAAGCCTCCCGGTGCCGCTGCATATCCGGAACGCCCCCACCCGGCTGATGAAAGATTTGGGATACGGAAAAGAATACAAGTATCCCCACGATTTCGCCGACGGCTTCGTCGCCGACAACTACTTCCCGGAAAAGCTTGGCCGCCGAACCTACTACAACCCTTCCGAGGCCGGACACGAAAAAGTGATTGCCGAACGCCTCAAGAACTGGTGGAACCGGAAGTAATCACGCCCCGTTCTACTGCTTCCTTATCAACGCCGCCTCTATCCGTTCCAGGGAAGACCCTATGAAAATCTCCCTCTTATATGTTTCATACCCCTCGGCCTGAAGCTCCAGCCGATGAGTCCCGTTGGATAATTTCAGATACCTTTCCTGTGTAAAGTCGGACGCCCTGCCTTGCACCACTCCGTTAACCAGCACCTCCGCGTTACCGGGGTTCACGTTGAATATCAGCCCTCCCACATTTCCCACGGTATATACCTGGCTCTTCGGATAGCAGCCCGAAAACCCCAAAGTTACAGACAAAAGCGCCGTAAACAGCATAAGTAACGGGAAGATGCGCCCAAATCGTTTAGTCGTCATGGCCTTCCTCCTATCTTCCGAACCGGACGATGTCGTTTACGGCAAAATCGCTTCCACTGACGATCCTGCCAACCGAAGCATCCTCGCCGAAGAAATCCACTATCTCGATATCACCTTTCTTTGGTCCCTGCCTGCGTCCCAGCGGCATCTTGGTGTCCGGATCTATCACCTCGCGTCCTTCGCCAAACACCTGAAGCCGATCTCCGGCTATAAGACCTGTCTTGCGGCCTGCGTTTACAGTAACCTCTGTGCCTTCCACGGAGGCAACTTTGCCGGTCCACTCGATCGTCTCCATCTTCTGAATCAGGTTGTCGATGAATTTGGCAACAGCCGCGCGAAACGCTTTCCCTTCCATCGTTTCGTCATACCCGGTCCGCCCCCCAATCCCCAATACCTCGGTGGAAGAGGATTCATGGACGCCGACTCCACTTTCGGCAAAGATGATCCGCCCTGTGCTTGCGTCCACCAACCGAACATCGACCGTCGCCTCCGCCGTTTGCGTCTTGCTGGCGCCAAACAGATAAGTGGCTGACTTCTGCTTCACGCCAAACTGCGACACGGTGCCCGTGACTATAGCGTTGACCCCGATAATTTCGCCGGATTTCGCCCCTGTTCCGGCCTTGACCATTCCGCTGTGCGCAAGATCCTGTTCATCTTGCAACAGGTCGAGATCCTGCCGGGTGATCATGATGAACTTGCCGGAGCGAACCAACTCTGTCGTAAGAATGTCCTTGGCGGCGCCGCCAAGGCGTCCCTTGCCGTAGGCGCTTCTGTCATTGAACTTGACGACAGCGACGCGCAGCTTTGGCCCTTGCGTCACAATAGGCGCATCCGGCGCCCGCTGAGCATTACGTATATCGGCCGCCGGGGTCGAATCTCTCGTGGATGGTCCGGTTACCGGAGGCGTGGTCGCGCACCCCGCCGCTACAAACATAAATAGTATTCCCGCAAAAAACAGTTTCGTTCTCATGGGTTCACTCCTTCCCGTTTGAACTCGTCGTTGTTGAATGGCTTTCTGGTTTCGGTTCTTCCGGAAGTTTTGGTTCTTCTGAAAGCTTTGGCTCCTCAAGCGGTTTGGGGTCATCCGGCAAACCTGATTTATGCGGCTTTTGGGATTCCTCCGACAACAGGTCGCCCCGCACCTGCCGGGCGATGTTCGCGCCGACCACCTTCCCAACGGGGGTCAACGGACTCAGAAGAATATTTCCCAATCCGCGAACGATTGCTTCCGCGACCAAACCGCCGTTGTTTCCTCTGACGGTGTCCTGCCTACGCTGGCGGTCTCTCCCTTCCCACAAGAGAGAGCCGTCTTTTCCGTACAACTGAAATGAAGCAGCCACATACAAGCTGTTGTAGAAACCGGTGGTCGTCTTGCCGAATTCCTGCACTTCCCCGTAAAAAACCCCCTCTACGCCAAGCGCATCGCACACTTCCCGCGGAGTGGTAACAGGAAGCTGCCCCCCATAGCTGATTCCAAGCTTCGCCCGCAGGGCCGCGTCGCTCTCCAGGACCGGCACCACAGCGTAGCCGCGCTCGGCAACTCCTTCGATGAAAGCGTCGCGGATAATGTCGGATGCCGATACATAGTTGCTCTTGTTCTCCATTGGCGCAACCGCCACTTTAGGCCCCGTGTAAAGAACCGGCTTTGGATCAGGCTTTTTGTCTTTATGAGCGCATCCGAAAGCAAACAAGACGGCTGAAACGGCCAGGGCCGCGATCGAAAACCGGAATGAAGAAGCGCATCGAACCCGGATCACTTCATATTCTCCAGCAAAACGCGGATCTATATGGTTTTTAAGACAACGGGGCAGGTGCCGTATTCACCCTTTAAGGAAAGGGTTTTCCCCTCGCGCCCAGGCGGCTTTTCGTTTCCTTGGCAGCTTTTTAAGCGCGCTTTCCATGCGGCACGCAGCCTGACGGCTCTCATAAGGCTCGCGTCGCAAAAGCGCAAGCGGCGGGTTGGCCCTCGTAAAAGCCGCGCCCTTCCCTTTCATATGAACACGGAAGCGGGCTTCGGGATCAACCGCCGTGCCGGTATAGATCTTTCCTCCCCGGCAGGCAAGCATATAAACCCACCATGTTCTTTTATCCGGCTTTTCGCTCATAACTTCTTTTCGCCTCAAGGGGAGTATTTTATCACGCGCCTACATGGAGACCGCTTCAACGCATTAATCCACGCCTTTGGCATTGAGAAACACTGGCTTGAACCGGCTGCGCGTGAAGCCAAACTCCGATTAGTATGGGCGGCTTCTTCGCTCGAAACTCTCTCCCTCGGGTACGCTTGCCTGCCATCCCTGGCAGGCTGCGCTGTCCTGTTTCTTGTTTCGCCCTCCTTGGCTGCACTGCGAAACAGAGATACCGTCTACCCTGTCAACCCCTTTGGAGCGTAATTGGGTTGATAAGGAAGCTGATTTTTGAGCACGCCGAAGCAAAGATGAACGAGTTTGCGCATCGCAGCGCCAAGGATAGACATGTTGCACTTGCCGCGTAGAGCCATGCGTTGCGCCAACTCCCGTATATGTGGATTGTGCGTTTTGGCAGAAACAGCCGCCATGTAGAGCTTTGCGCGTACTTTGGCCGGACCGTTC
>Ga0082212_10009870_pt1 | contig 12274 bp, 9 predicted proteins | sample TergutNt197P3_FD_71548 | JGI IMG/M metagenome (GOLD analysis project Ga0082212, IMG submission 71548) | Neocapritermes taracua P3 segment gut microbial communities from Petit-Saut dam, French Guiana - Nt197 P3 | ecosystem: Host-associated > Arthropoda: Insects > Digestive system > Gut ... | reverse complement strand
GTTAATTACTGAATTCTCTCCTATAACAGAATTTCTGATTATTGAATTTGGCCCGATAACCGAACCTTTTCCAACAGAAGTATTCCCGTATATAATACTGCCGGGAAGAACTTCGGCTCCCGGAGCAATAATAACATCCGGACCAATAATAACACCGCTTCTATTTACAAACCGTACTCCGTTAAGCAGATGTTTCAAAATTGCGCGTTCACTGGCAATATCATTAAGATTAAGCAAATCTAACGGAGAGTTAGCTCCGAGCGTAACATCAGCGGTAGGCGCCTGATATACGCTGACTGTTCTTCCTGTATGAAGCATGATAGAGACAACGTCGGTTAGATAATATTCACCCTGCGCGTTATCATTTTTGATGAGCTCAAGCGTTTCTATTAGCGCTTGCGTAGAAAACCAACCGGCGCCGGAATTAATCTCCCTTATACCGGCAGATGTGTCATCAGTGTCAGTTTGTTCGACTATTGCTGATATCTTCCCGGACCTTCTGACTATCCGGCCGTACCCCTTAGGGTCATCAACTACTGCAGAAATAATCGTCGCGGACGCCTTAGTATCACGGTGAAGACTTAAAGAATCGCTTATTGTTTGTTTATCAATAAATGGAGCATCACCATATAAAATAAGTGTATCTTCATCTGCGTGCTCCGCTAAAAACTTCATGGCGCATTTGACCGCGTGACCTGTTCCCAGACGTTCAATCTGATATATGACCCGGCATCCGGAAACTGCTTTTTCCACATCAGTGTTGCTCACCACCACACAGATATCTTTTATTCCGGAATTTTTCGCAGCATCGGTCACCCATAGAATCATCGGTTTGTTGGTAACCTCGCATAAAACCTTTGAAGAATCAGAAAACATTCTTTTACCTTCGCCGGCAGCTAAAATAACACAATTTATACCGCTTCTTTCCATAAAACCTCTTGTATAAATCAATTAGAAGTACAACTAAAACACTAACAGACCGGGTGAAAATCCTCTTTTTATCTTAATATCATTATTATTTCATTTTTACTATTCATTTGCAATAGCGGTTTAGTAATAAATATCGATTATACTTTATCTAAGACTTGATATTACTAAGCAAGGGCAAGTATAAAAAAGCATACCGGGTTGTCGGGATTATTATTCATATATCGGAGAATCATCAAGCGAAAGAGTATAACTGTAGCCTGCAGAATAACAATATATAACAAGTGTTTTATCATAATCAGAGAAACTGAATGAAAACTGTTTTGTCCATCTCGCCTCATCAGAACCTATGTAATAAACACCATTTTCTATTTTGCTGTATAAACCCAAATAACCGCCTAACCGGTATCTTGGCAGGTTAGTTTGAGCCGAACCGTCTTTGTCAATTGAAAAGTATCGGCCGGATGAGCTAACATATCGGCGTCTGTACAGACGCTGCATTGAAAAACCATGATCTTTTGATTCGAGAAAATCACCCAGTTCATCGTATATCAAGGATATGTTTTCCTCTCTGTTACGAGTAAGCCAGGCGCCTTGAAGATTAGAATAAATACGATATTTTTCGGTATCCCTATAGTTGTCCAGTAAGGGACTGAAAAAACCTTCCGGCATAATAATTCTGGGCGAGAGTATTCCGTCAAATCGGTTAAGAGAGTCGAACTCGTCAATTTGCAGAGAATAAAAGATTTCTTTACACTGTTCGATTACGGTAGTTACTTCCGGTAATATTGACTGATCGATAGTTATAAACACAGCATATGCTTTTTCGTAATTGTCGCGGGATAGTTCTGTCATTCCGAGACCAAAACGGATATTCTGCGCCAGATAGTCGCTGTCAGAGTAACCACGCAGCTCGTTCTCAAAAAGAGAAAGGGCTATCGGATAATCCCGGGTTCCGGTCATTTCTACCGCGTACTCATACAATGCGAAGCTCATGTATTCAGACTGCACGGAAAAAGGTTCGCATATCAATCTGTAACATGAAAGCGCAGTATCGAGATCTTTGTTTTTAAGCGCGGATAGGCCGAGTTCAAGATAGCATTCAAGAACAAGATGCTTTGAATCTTTATACTGTCCGAGCATTGAAAAACCAACGACGGCGGAATTTAAATCCCCAGAATCCATCAGCAAAACATTGTAACGGTATTTGTTTAAAGGAATCAAAAATAATATAGTCGACAGGACTATAAGGCTTACTAATGATACGGTAACTACTGTGTAAGCAGAGATGAGTATTCTTTTGAAATGTACAAGGTTTTTAAAATGTTTTTTGGCTATTTTAAAAAATATTTTTCGTGTCAAGACGAATAGTATCCCTGTTTTTTGTATTTTTTTAATCAAAGAACAGTTTGCGTATTGCTATTCAAACATTTAAGGCGTGTACTTATATATTATATAGTATATTTTGTCGATATCCTCAAAAATCGAAAAAAATATGGTTGATTATGTGAATTGACTGGTCGGAAGAACCCTCTTATAATTTATTTATACAGGCAGTAACTACCAACACAAAAACAACCAGAGAGGACATTTATGGAAAAGGATGATATAAGGCGGGTATTTGAACAAAGCGAAGGAGTTCTGAGGTTAACCCCGACCTGGGTTCCGCGTCCGTTTAATGAACCGGGCAGAAGACTTCGCCTTCACCCGGATGATTATTTTGCACTTGGAATGCATCGCGGAGCGATAACCGAACGCTGGTTCGGTTCGGTGACCCGCGCGGAAAACGGCCCGGATACCGGAATATATGAAGCTATGAGTTTTGTGTGGGATGGAGATCAAAATAAAAAGATACTGTTCTTGGATTTTGTTGAGCAGCTTAAAGAAGAACTCGTCGGGGAGGAATTGCAGGCGGAGTATGGGGGATGGCCTACCTACGCGAAATTTTTTGATAACAATAAACCGCTGTTCCACCATCTGCATCTGAACGAACAAGACGCACAAAGAATAGGGCGGCACGGCAAACCGGAAGCATACTACTTCCCGATGCAGTACAATAACCATATGGGAACATTTCCTTATACTTTTTTTGGATTTGACCCTTCGTCATCCAAAGAGGAAATTATCGAATGTTTAGAAAATTATACCGTCAAAGACACCCGGATTACAGAACTTTCCCGCGCCTTCCGGATAAAACTCGGTACAGGATGGTATGTCCCTGCCGGGGTTATTCATGCACCAGGTTCGGTACTTACCTATGAACCGCAATGGAACAGTGACGTTAACACAATTTTTGAAAATGTGACAGCAGGCGAAGTAAACGGCAATAATCTCCTTACGGGATGTACTCCCTTGGAGGAACAGGAAGATATGCAGGCTATATTCAGGCAACTTGACTGGAAAGAAAGCACACGCGCGGACTTTAAGGAAACATATTTCCGAAAACCGATAAAAATCCACTGCAGCCAAGAGGGACTCAATGAAAAGTGGATTGTCTACGCGAATGAGTGGATAGCCGCAAAAGAGGTTACGGTAATGCCGGGCAGGGAAGTCATGCTTACCGATAAAGCCTGTTATTGTGCTGTTGTAGTCCAGGGATACGGTAGATTTGGAAAGCATAAATGTGAAGCTCCCGGACTATTAAGGTTTGATTCACTGTCCGCAGACGAGTTCTTTGTTAGTGAAAAGGCGGCGAGACAGGGAATAAGCATAAAGAATGACAGTAGTCTGGAACCCATAGTCATTCTTCAGAATTTTGCTAATAATAATCCGGACACACCAAAAACATTATAGGGAGAAAAATTATGGCTCTAAGCAGATTGATAGGAGAATACCCGGTCATAGGAATACGTCCGACAATAGATGCTCGAAGAGGAAAACTCGGTGTTCGCGAAGGTTTGGAAGAGCAGACCATGAACATGGCAAAAGCTGCCGCGCTGCTTTTTGAACAAAATTTATTCTACTCTAACGGAGAGCCGGTTAAGGTAATTATTGCAGACGGTACTATTGGGAGGGTGGCTGAAGCGGCTGCCGCGGCTGATAAGTTCAGAAAAGCAGGAGTTGAAATAACACTGACCGTTACGCCCTGCTGGTGTTATGGCAGCGAGACAATGGATATGGACCCGTTAACCTTGAAGGGAGTATGGGGATTTAACGGAACCGAGCGTCCCGGCGCCGTTTATCTTGCCTCGGTACTTGCGGCGCATGCGCAAAAGGGTCTTCCGGCATTCGGTATTTACGGGCGTGATGTACAGGACGCCGACGCTGTGGAAATACCTGAAGATGTAAAGGAAAAACTGCTGCGTTTCGGACGCGCTGCTGTAGCTGCGGCAACCCTGCGCGGAAAGTCATACCTTCAGATTGGCTCCATATGCATGGGAATTGCCGGAAGCTCGATAGATACCGGTTTCTTTGAAGAGTATCTCGGTATGAGGGTGGAGTCGGTTGATGAGGTTGAGGTCATACGCAGAATGGAACTTGGGATTTTTGATATCGGAGAATACGAAAAAGCGCTTGCTTGGGTTAAGAAAAACTGCAAACCAGGGTTTGACAAAAATCCTCCTATCCTTGAAAAAAGCAGAGAAGAGATAGATAAGGATTGGGAATTTACCGTTAAAATGATGTGTATAATCAAGGATCTTATGAACGGCAATAAAAATCTGCCGAATGGGTTTGAAGAAGAAAAACTCGGACATAACGCAATTGCAGCCGGATTTCAAGGTCAGAGACAGTGGACAGATTTTTATCCGAATTGCGATTTTCCGGAATCTATGCTGAATTCTAACTTTGATTGGTCAGGCTCCCGTGAACCTTATATACTTGCTACCGAGAATGATACGTTAAACGCGGTCAGCATGTTATTCGGGAAGCTTCTGACCAATCGTCCTCAGATCTTTGCGGACGTCAGAACCTATTGGAGCCCTGAAGCCGTTCTTCAAGCCACAGGATACCGGCTGGAAGGGAAAGCGAAGGAATCAAAAGGGTTTATACACCTTATAAATTCAGGAGCGGCATGCGTTGACGCCTGCGCTGAAGAGAAAGATGAAGACGGAAAAGCAGTAATGAAGCGCTTTTGGGAGATGACCGAAGATGATATAAACAGATGCTTAAACGCTACCGAGTGGTGCGCCGCCGATCGAGGATATTTTTTAGGCGGCGGGTTTTCCTCCCGTTTCATGACCAGAAGCGAGATGCCGGTTACCATGAGCCGCATAAACATTGTAAAGGGTATCGGACCCGTAATGCAGATTGCGCAAGGATATACCGTCTCGCTGCCGGAAGAGGTCGCGGATAAACTTTGGAAAAGAACCGACTATACCTGGCCTTGTACCTGGTTCGCTCCTAACCTCACCGGAGAAGGAGCTTTTGCTTCTTCTTATGACGTGATGAACAACTGGGGCGCCAACCATGGAGCGATATCCTACGGACATATAGGTTCTGATTTAATAACATTGTGCTCGATGCTTCGAATACCCGTAGCGACGCACAACGTACCGGCGGATAGTATATTCCGTCCTGACTGCTGGTCAGCGTTCGGAATGGATAAAGAGGGTTCGGATTATCGTGCATGCGAGGCATACGGTCCGTTATACGGGTGAGATAGAACAAGAAGATTGCAGCTTGAAGATTTAACTTTAATAAAAAATTAAAGGAGCATAATATGGAGTACAAAATTAGCAACAGCAGAATTACGATTACAATTTCGAGCCTCGGAGGAGAACCTTTGGGAATTGAGGGCGCTGACGGGACTAAATATCTTTGGACAGGCTCAAAAGAATACTGGCCGGGCAGTGCGCCGCATCTGTTTCCCTTTATTGGCAGATTATATGAAGAAAGATACATATACGACGGGGTAAGCTATCCTCTTGAGATACACGGGTTTCTGAAAAGTTCCGAAATGGAGACTGAAGAATACGGAGAGGATTATTTAATATTAAGTTTAAACTCCAATGAGGAGACAAAAAGAAAATACCCCTTTGATTTCAACCTGAAGATAGAGTACCGGCTCAGAGAAAGTACTCTCAGCATTGTATTTAAGGTGACAAATCTTGACGAGAAAACCATGCTGTTTGCTATAGGAGGGCATCCGGGTTTCAACGTCCCTCTGGAAAAAGGACTCAAGTTTGAAGATTATATACTTGAATTCTCCGAAAAAGCAACGCCCAAACGGGCGGCGCCGACTCCGTCTAACCTGATGAATGGAGAATTTTTGAATTTTCCGTTAAAAAACGGAACACGCATACCGCTTGATCACGGACTGTTTGACGCTGACGCGATAATATTAAAAGACGTTCCGAGAAGCGTTACGCTTAAAAGCGATAAAAGCCAACGTGCTGTCAGAGTAGATTATCCTGATTTTAAATATATAGGTTTCTGGCATACGGTGAAATCTGACGCACCGTTTGTCTGTATAGAACCCTGGACCGCGCTGCAGGGTTATGACGGAGTTGTTCAGCAAATAGAAGAAAACGAAGATATGATATCTTTAAAAACCAAAGAGGAATATAAAAATGAGTGGACGATTACCATTATCCAATGATATTACCGCGCTCGGGGAATTACTTATCGACTTTACGGAATACGGCGTTTCCTCAGGCGGAAATAAACTTTTTGAACAAAATCCGGGCGGAGCGCCCGCGAATCTGCTTGCAGCGGCAGCAAAGCTTGGATGCAAAACCGCGTTTATTGGCAAGGTCGGTAAAGATATGCACGGCGCTCTGTTGAAAGAGACGCTTGAAAAAGCCGGGATATCCACTGCCGGACTTGTGGAGGACGATAGTGTATTTACTACCCTTGCATTCGTGGCGTTGTCCGCCTCTGGCGAAAGAGAATTTTCTTTTGCGCGAAAGCCGGGCGCGGATTTTTGTTTAAAACCAGATGAAGTAGACTATACTCTTATTAAGGACAGCCGGATTTTTCATTTCGGGTCTTTATCGCTTACGGACGAACCGGCTCGTGAATCTACCGCGAGAGCCGTCGCGGCAGCGAAAGAATACGGAACTGTTATTTCTTATGATCCTAACTACCGCGCTTCGCTATGGCCGAACCAAACTACGGCGGAGAAATGGATGAAAGCCCATGTGAACAGTGTCGACATAATGAAGATTGCCGACAACGAGGTTTTAATGGTCACAGGAGAAAATGATCTCGCTGAAGGTGCAAAAAAGCTTAACAAAACAGGGGTGAAGTGTGTCGCGGTAACCCTCGGCCCTGACGGAGCGTTTGTGTGCATAGATGGAAAGGTTAAAACAGTCAGCGCCATGGACGGTCCTGTCGTTGACACAACCGGAGCGGGAGATGCTTTTTTCGGCGGATTTTTAAGCGGCTTTGTTAAAAGCGGTCTTTCACTCTCGGATCTTACGCTTAATGACGCAGTTGAGTTCGCAAGAATAGGTAACGCGACAGCGACTCTCTGTGTAGGTAAGCGCGGAGCTATTCCCGCCATGCCGTCACAAGAAAATGTATATTCGCTTCTGAAAGAATAAATTAAACAACAGAAAAATTTTTGCAAATAATATAAGTTGTGTTAATAATTTAGATTATTACTGATAAACTTACTGATAAACAATATAAAAAGCAGCATTATAAACCGAATTGATAAGCAGTTGTTGGACATATTGAACAAATAAAAGATTTGTTACCATATTGAAATTGACATCGAGTAATCTTTCTTTTATTATGTCACTTAAGATAATCGCCAATTTTATCATTATGGCGGTTTCATATAAATTATTGGAGGAAAATCACAAATGAAGAGATCCCTAACGAAAATCTTCGCGTTGGTTCTCGCCGTTTTAATGGTAGGTTCTTTAGCGGCCTGCGGCGGCGGTGACAGCGGCGGAACAACCCCTCCCCCCGCGTCGTCTGGCAGCAGCAGCAGTTCTTCATCCAGCAGCAGCAGCGGCGGCGGTGACGGCGGCTATGACGGTCCGGTTATGACCGTAAGAGTCGGGACAATGGTTCCGGTTTCCGGGACATCTGCCCGCACCGGAGAAATGCAAGCGGTCGTTGTACAATGTGCTCTCGAGCATATGGCGGAAGATAACTTCCTGAATCCCGCATATCAGCTCGAGTTCATGGATTTTGTTGATGACGAAGGTACTACAGACAGAGCTCCGATAGCCGGAAACCTTTGTATATCGCAAGATCCTCACGTTGTTATCGGTCACCATCTAACAACCATGATAATGATTACCGCCCCGTTTTTTGAAGAAGCAGGCATTCCCCTTATCGGCATGATTTCCGGTCCGGCTCCTGCGGAGCAGGGTTGGGAGTATTTCCATTACGGAACTGTTACCGATGTTGACGCGGCTATGGCGCTTATGGAATATCTCATTAACGTCAGAAACTTTAAAAACTTCTTGGTTGTAGGCCGCGATGATGAGGGAGGTATGGTCGGAGCTGAAGCATGTATCAAGCTTATCAAAGAAGCCGGCTTGGATTTCAATGACAAAGATCAGTATGTTCTTTTTAACACGAACGACATTGACTTTACCACCCAGGCAATGCAAGCAAGAGTTGTCGAACCTGACTGTATTCTTACCTATGGACTTAGCACAGCGAACGCTCTGACATTCTTTGACCAGGTAGAACAGCTTTATGGTCCTATTCCGGAAACTACTTTCCTTGCCGGTTCCACCTCTTTCGCTCAGCCGACAATGAAAACTGCCTTCATTCTTGAAGGAGAAACCGAAAACAGAAAGCTTCAGGGCATAGTATTCCCGACCGGATTTATTGCCGACCCGAGCGATCCGTTCAGAGCGAGATTCATGAACAGATTCGACGAACTTGACCCGGAACCGAATTTCTATCCCGGAGACAACCAGGCTCGTTGTTATGATGCTTGCTGGAATATTGCTGCAGCTCTTAACATGATGGCTGAAAATGACGGATATCTGCATCCTGATAACGACCCCAATTTCCGCGAGAGGCTTAATTACTGGATATCTCAGATAGACAGGCAGGGCGCTCAGGGACACATCGAATATAAAGCGTTTAACGATGTGAGCGGAAGAATTATTAAAAACGCGAATGTCGGCGAATGGCAGGCAGACGGAACGATGAAGCAGATCTATCCGTAAGCTTGTATAACCTCAAAGATTTATCTTTTCTGTTTAAGCAATACGACAGGAGTGAAGCAAAACGCTTCACTCCTGCTTTTATATAATCAGATAAATACATCTGATATCTGTGCAAAATAAACAAACGTGATTTATCTGTTTAGTATAACCTGATAGTCTTTTTTATATTGACAATAATTATGTTGCTATTTATTTACGCTTTAAATAAAATAGCTACATAAAAGTGCGCTTGAACCTTTTTCTGAATTAGCGTGAAAAATTCAGGTGTGTGCGGAACGAAGGAGGAAAATAATTTATAAACCGGATTTTGACAACTATGTAAAATGTTTTTGCGAAACGCAAGTATTTCTGCAAAAAAAAGGAGATGATTGGCAAGCATGGGTAATTTTATTCAGCTTATTATTCAAGGTATAGCCATAGGTTCGCTTTATGCTCTTGTGGCGCTCGGTTACAGTATTATTTTCAGTACCATGCGTATGGGTCACTTTGCTCAAGGCGACTTTTTTATGTTCGGCGCGGTAATGGGATGGTATTTTCTGGTTCGGCTGGGAGTACCGCTGTTATTGATGATTGTAATAGCGGTTCTCGGAACGTCAGTGCTTATGCTTATAGTAGAGCGTATCTCTTACAGACCTCAGTACTCAAGAGCAGGAATGGGGCTTATGGTCTCTACGATGGGCATGCAGTATATCATTCAGGGAATAGTGAGAATATTATGGGGAGCCGAAGCAAAAAAGATGCCGCCGATGTTCGGGGACGATAACAAAACATATAATTTATTCAGAGGAGATATAGTAGTCGCTCATACCGATCTGATGATTATAATTATATGCGGAGCATTGATGTTGGCTCTTGCTATATTTATGAAATATACTAAAGTAGGCGTAGCTATGAGCGCGGTATCAATGAATCGAAAAGCTGCCCAACTTATGGGTGTAAAATTAAATACCATAATCGGAGCAACCTATATCCTCGCGGCGGCGATGGCTGCGCTCTCCGGGATATTGATCGCACCCCGGCTCTCGGTAACATTTACCATGGGAACCGCCACCGGAAGCAAAGCTATGACCTCTGCGGTTATAGGAGGATTCGGAAGTATGCCGGGCGCTATGCTCGGAGGCGTCCTAATGGGAATAATCGAAACGCTCGGAGCTTTTTATATATCATCCATGTACAGGGATGCGATTGTTTTTGTTGTCCTTATAGCTATTTTATTCTGGCGTCCGCAGGGTATACTTGGACGCAGAATCATTACTAAGGTATAGGAAGGAGGGGTTGAATAATGACAAAAATGAGCAAAATGTCGAAATGGACAGTTCTCGGTACCATGATAATTGCAGTCGGCCTTCCTTTTATCGTTCCGCAGAATAACTACTGGATGTGTCTTCTGATATCTTTTTGCTACTTCACCATTCTTGCGTCAAGCCTGAACCTTTTACTCGGGTTTTCGGGTCAGGTCTCGCTTGGACACAATGCGTTTATGTGTATCGGAGCGTATTCCTACTCTATATTTGCCGTTAATTTTAAGTTTGTCGGCAGCCAGATAATAGGATTGGTGCTTGGACTTGCGATTCCTTTCATATTCGGGTTATTTATCGGTGTGGCATGCAGCCGGTTATCAGCTATCTTTCTCGCGATGACCACAGGAGCTTTCGCCAAGGCGCTCAAATCGTTTATAATTGCGGAAAAATGGTTGACAGGCGGCGCTAACGGTCTTACACAAATACCAAAATTAAAGCTCTTCGGAATGGATAAGCTTCAGAATACCCAATATAATAAAATATTGTATTTCTTTATTCTGGCGGCAGCCTTTGTAGTAGTTCTTCTATGCTGGCGTTTAATAAATTCAAGGACCGGAAGGGCATTCAGGGCGATAAGAAACAGTACCGTCGCCGCTGCAGCGATGGGGATAAACGTGACCGGATATAAGTTCCTTGTTTGCGGTATTTCCGCCGCATTAGCGGGTTTTGCGGGAGTTTTCTATGCGTGGAATATGTCCTACTTATCAGCTGAATTGTTTGATAAACTGGGAATAAAACTTCTTACCATGACGGTTGTCGGCGGGATGGGTACCATCCCTGGGCCGGTGATCGGGGCAGTTGTAATGGGTTATTTACCTGAGCTGCTGCGAAGTATGGGACAAAATCTTGAACTCGTATACGGACTTATGATTATCGTTGTTTTCATGTTTATTCCGACCGGGTTGCTCGGAGGTTTTAACACGCTTAGATCGTACTTAAGAAGCAAGAAGAAATCCGCTGAACCGGCTGGAGAAGGAGAGGAGGAATAGCTGATGGCAGCATTACTTGAAGCGAAAAACGTGACCATGCAGTTCGGAGGTCTTAAAGCTGTCGACTCGGTGGATATGGTTATTAACGAAGGAGAAATAAGAGCTCTTATAGGTCCTAACGGAGCCGGAAAAACTACTCTTTTTAATGTCATATCCGGAATCTATATCCCAACAGACGGAAATGTTCTTCTTGAAGGGAAAGATATAACCAAGCTTCGCCCGCACCAAGTTACCGCGCAGGGCATAGCGAGAACCTTTCAGAACCTCCAGCTGTTTGACCAGCTCTCGGCACTGGACAATGTAATGGTAGGACGGCATATCCATGTAAAAAGCGGGACAATCTCTACGTTTCTTCATACACCAAAGATGAAACGCGAAGAGAATAACTGCAGGGATAAATCATTGGAAATGCTGGAATTTGTCGGAATGTCTAATTATGTAAGCACGATAGCTTCCGGGCTTCCTTACGGAAGAAAAAGAGTGCTTGAAATCGCAAGAGCTCTCGCGAGCGAACCGAAGATAATAATGCTCGACGAACCTTGTGCCGGAATGAACCCGACCGAAAAGGAAGAGCTCATGGAGCTTATAGTGAAAATACGGGATTCAGGGGTTACCGTTTTGCTGGTCGAGCACAACATGCGGGTCGCCATGGGTGTTTCGGACTATGTTACGGTACTCGACTACGGAAGGAAGATATGCGAAGATGTACCTGAAGTAGTACAAAAGGACCCGCAGGTAATCGAAGCGTATCTCGGAAGGGAGGAGGATTAGATAATGGCTTTATTGGAAGTATCTAACGTTTCTGCATCCTACGGAAGCATACAGGCGCTCAAGGAAATACAAATCGAAGTCAACGAGGGTGAAATAGTCGCCGTTATTGGCAGCAACGGCGCCGGAAAGTCCACCCTTCTGTCCTGTATTTCCGGGGTCATGCCATACAACGGGAACATCACCTATCAAGGCGAGGAGATAAGCA